>OLGD01001423.1_pt1 | contig 35949 bp, 34 predicted proteins | sample 1605311 | NCBI WGS metagenome assembly OLGD01 (sample SAMEA3888917, study PRJEB22519) | human gut metagenome | biome: human gut; feature: human-associated habitat; material: faeces | place: Denmark | collected 2010
TACATTCCTTAAACCGCTTGTCTAACTCCTTTAGCTTTTATGCACTGGAGTATTTTAATTCGCGTTGACTTGACAACTAAGTAATATTATATACATTAATAATTAGATCAAAGCTTCTTATATTTTATATAGCAAAATAAATGCATTATGAGAAAATACATCTTAATATTTATTTTATCTGCGCTAAATTCATTCGGGGGAAGTTTGCAGGATTTTGCAGATATAAAACCCGATTTGCTATATTTATATTCCGATTACTATCGCTCAAACAAGATCTCGATATCTTACAATCAAAGTGTAGATGAAAGCAACAAGCCGCTTTATTTCGCAAAGCTCTATAATACATCCATTGAAGCCGCCAAGAAAAAATATGTCGCTGAAAAATATAATTTGACGGTAAAATTAGATTTTTACAACGACATTACATTTTGGAAGTATGCCCCTCAATCCGACCCTGATGAATATAAGGCCATAATTATAAAAGGAAAATACAACATCTTTTACGACAACAAATTTAAGTATTCGGTATTTGACTATTTAAACGATAATACAAAAAGCAGTGTAGCAAAAATCACAGATTATCTTTTGGCAATTCCCAAGTATCTTCAAAATGAGAGTCCATTTTTATATAAGACATACGATAAAGCAATACAGTATGCTCTCAAAGGAAAAGGTAACGTTAAGGTGTTGTCACATACCGATAAAGATATTGTTCTGGAACTTTCATTGCCATTTCAGCAAAATCTCCAATATTTGGTTATAGTAAAATTAAAAAAGATAAACGGTGTATATGTTCCGCAAAAATATTTCCATAAAAGTTCAAACGACCCAAACGCAATATCTTTGTGGGAAGTAAACTGCGAATACAATTCTATACAAGCCGACTTTCCTTTCCCAGACAAGGTTACCATAAACATTTATGGATATTTTGAAAACAGCGAACGCATGGAAATTAGGCGGGAAGTATTTTCAAACATACATGCTGAAAAAATCGATTTAAAAGGAGGAGAATTTTTGCCGCTAAAATTGCCTAGCGGAACTATAATCAGACTCAGCGAAAAAGATAATGGATGCGTTATCGTAGGCGGAAATCCCGACAGTTAAAATAAAGTCGTTTCACATGCATTGTTTGCCCATAAACAATTTGCACGGCAAACATATAGAAATAGTTTAATGCTTGCATTGCCATACGCTCGCAACAAGCAAGAACTGTGTCTTTTTAGAGAAATGAAATATAAAGCATAAAATAATTTAATACCGAAAACGCAAAGCTCCATTACCCGCAAATTTTAATTCAAATGCAATGGACTCATATATTTTTATTTTACCTCAATAAAGGTATATACTCATCAGAACTTCCAGTATGCGAATTTTATAAAAACTACTTTTGCCTCTTGCTTTTGGCGGGGTAAGACATTCGCGAAGTGTCGATTCCCTCAATCTCAAGAAGCTTAATTCTTACGTCTATGCCTCCGCGATAGCCAGTTAAATTGCCGTTTGCGCCAATAACCCTATGGCATGGGATTATAATGGATATAGGATTTTGCCCCACAGCCTGCCCAACAGCCTGCGCCGACATTTTCGACTTTCCAAGCCGCCTCGCTACCTCACTTGCTATTTCCCCGTATGTAGCGGTTGAGCCGTATGGAATTTTGAGTAGAATTTTCCAGACAATTTTTTGAAACGGCGTACCTTCTAACGGCTTTATTGGCACGCTCGATACCGGAGGATTTTCCCCAGAGAAATATTTTTTGAGCCATAGGTATGTTGATTTGAAAACGGGGAGGTCTTTCTTTTCCGCAAACCCGTCCGGCGCAATATCGCGCCTTCCAATAGCTTCCAAAGCATTGAGATTTTCTCCGTCGCTTATCATCAAAATACGGCCTATCGGAGAATTGCTGATTGTAAAATATTTCATTTATTGCGGACAAGGATAAATACCCATCAATATTTTTATATAGGCAACCCTACCCGTACTGTAAATGTAAATTTTCCGCCAATTTCCGCGCAAACAATTTCAGTGCGCAAAAAAACAATAATCTCTCGCAGCAAGTAGGAGAGCTGAAAAAAATACATTCGACGACTGAGACTTATCCAATGATAATATTGGACGCCGTTAGTCTTAAAAATCTCGTGGAGTAAATAAGCGAATTGTTTGCAGCGATAATTAGAATACGGAGGTTTACGAAAAATAACGAAATAATTGAGGGCTTTCGTCACAAGATGAAGCTAATGCAACACCCTGTTTACGGTTATAAAAATTTTAAAAATTATAGATTGAGAGTCCTTGCCCAATGCGGCATCTTTCATTAAAATCCATTGACTTCTGTGTTTACCCCATATTTTCCACTAAATTCCACTGGCTTCGGTGTTTACCCTAAATCCTTTAAAATATGGGGAAAGGCTCAATTAAAAAAAAGAAGCCGCAAAATATTAAAATTGCGGCTTTTAAAATGGTGGGAGTAGCAGAACTCGAATCTGCGACCCCTTGCGTGTCATGCAAGTGCTCTAACCAACTGAGCTATACCCCCGTTGCTTGATTTTTAAAGTTTTCATACAAGCGTTCCGCATGGGATTTGCAAGCATTTTTTTTGGATTTTTCTTCAACCGCCAATTGCCGACCGCCGGATTTGCGCGCCGGCGCGCCGCGCAAATAGAAATGGCGGAAGTTCGTTGGATTGATACGGCGGGGCGTTTTCTTGCAGTAAGCCGTATTGCGGCAAAGCGCTTGCCGGCTTGCGGAAAATTTTCAGGAGGACTTGCGGTTCGGGTTGATTGCATGGGGGTATAAAGGCCTTCACAAGTTTTTCTCTTCCCCAATTTGCCGTTTGTTTGTGCCCCGTCGGGCGCGGGGTTAGCCGCTTATTTTGAAGTTGGAGATTTGGGACGCAGATGGGCTTCGGGCGCGCGCTCTTTCGCTATATGAAAGAGCAGAATCTCCCGATCTCCGCCGTACCGATTTCCGCGTGTATGCACGTTATCGCGCAGCCTTTATCGCCCGCGCGCAAGACGGGCGCGCAGAAGGTTTTCATGGCGTTTCGATAGGCGGCCCATCTTTGCGGACTCTGGGGGCTACATGGAGAACTCGCCGAGGCCTGACGCCGGGATTTCCACGGGCTGACGTTTGCCGGTGGCGGGTATGGGGTGTGCCGATGGCGTTCATTGGCGAAACGCACGGGGGGGCGCCGGCATTTCATAAAGTAGGGTATTGCGTTCTTTGCGACCTCCGGATGTTGCCGCCGAATTTTTCGGGAGCTATGGCGGTTTCCGCGTTTGAATTGCCGCGGCGGCCGGCGGTAAAATTTTCCCTCCTGCGGCGGACTTTAAGTCGGAGCAGCGGCCGCCGATTACATGCGGCCGGTGTCCGGATTTTTATATATTGCGATGTGGGCTGCGCCTATTTTTACGGTTTTTCGGAGGAGGGAGCGCAAGGCGGCTCCGCGCGCTTTTTTGCGGAAGCTTTCGCGGAGAATTCGCACCCGCAGTATTGCTGGTTGTAGAAGCCGCGCTCGCGCAATAGCTGTGCGCGGCGTTCGCTAAGCCCGCCCCTGCGCCAGTTGCGCGCCCAGAACTTGGGGCCACCGGCGGCTTTCTCGGCGAACGCGCCGGCTTCGAACACCTGTTCGATGTTCTTCCAGCGCGACGAGGATAAAGTTGTGGAAAACGCCGCGTATGAGTTGCGCGCGGCGTATTCCGCAGTTTTGAGGAGGCGCAGTTTGAAGCATTCAAGGCACCGCGCGCCGCGCTCCGGTTCGCCCGCGAGCGCCCCGCACTCCGCGAGCCATTCTCCGTGCGTCCAGTCGGCGTCTATAAATTCGACGCCGAAGCTTTCCGCCAATTTTTTGTTTTCCGACTTCCTGAGCTCGTATTCTTCGCGCGGGAATATGTTGGGGTTGAAGTAGAACACCGAAAATTCCGCGCCGTCCTTGGAGAGGCGTTCTATTATCGCCGCCGAACAGGGGGCGCAGCACGAGTGCAGCAGAATCCTGCCGCGCGCGGGCGGCTCCAAATTCGGATCCGTTCTTTTCCCTGCCGAAGACATTCCGACACTGTTTTGCGGCGCGGGGAGCTTGTCAATTTTTATCTGCGGCGCCGAAACAAAAAACGCCCGAAGAAAAACCAGCCTTCGGGGCGTTTCGTTTTTGATGAAACTTTTCCATAAAACAAAAAACAATTTTCTGTTTTACGTCCAACATTGCTATCATACTAAAAAACGATGTAAAGATAATATTTTAATTTATAAAATTAATAAAATCGCAACTATTATGCGGAAAATTGCCCGCCGTTGCTTCAAGCCGCCCCGTTGGGCGTTTATTTGCGCGCCCGCAGAAGCGGAAACGGCCGCCGAATCCGTAGGGGTTTGGAGGTTTGTGGCGCGGGTGCGGAGCATTGCATTGAAAGCGCGCTTCCGGAAATTTTTCGCCGCCGGATTTTTCGCCGCATGCCGCCGCCCCGCAGCCCATCCCCCATGATTTTATCTTGAAAAGCTCCTCCTTTGTGAAATTATGTTTTTATGTTAAAAAACGGCAGAATAGCCGCGGCGCTTTTTGCGGCGGCATGCATTTTCGCGCTTGCGGCGCGCGCGGAGCCGGCGCGCCCGCCTGAGAGCACCGCTCCCTTTGCAGACGCGAAAAAGTCCGCCGAAGACGACGGGGAAATCCGCGCCGCCTCCGCGCGCGGGGCGCTCGACGCCGGCCTGCCGGCACTCGCGCAGATGATTGTGGAGGATTCTCGAAAAGCGGGAGATTCTCAGCCCGCGGGCAGGGAGATGGATCTCATATATGTGGATTCCATGATAGCGCAGGGCGAATTCGACAAGGCGCTCAGAAACATGCTGCCTATACTCGAGGCGTCGCCGACGCCGGAGAACAGGATAAGGGCGGCGCTCGCGCACATAGGGCTTGGCGACGCCGACGGAGCGGAAGACCTGTTGGAGCCGCTTTCCGGCGGGGAAGTTCCGAAAGCTTTCGAGGGTTGGCACAGGCTCGCGCTCGGCTACATTGCCTACCAGCGCGCGGACATGGCGAAGGCCGTTGAGGAATTTGAAAGGGCCAAAGAGTCGGCAGTGGGCGGCGGAATGCTCGCCGACGTTGAAATCGCCCTGAACATAGCGAGGCTCGCCGGCAATCTCGGGCGCGGGGATCTCGAGAAGATGGAGGGGGAGCTCGCCGACAACGTGAAAATCTACATGGGGACCCCGCAGGGTTTCCAGTTTGCCAAGCAGTACGCCGCCGTTCTCTTCAAGCTCGGAAAATTCGATGAGGCGGTCGAGGCGATAGAGCAGCAGCTCCAGATAGAGCTTTCCGAAGAGATAGACCGCGACGAGCTGCGCCTGATAGGCGCGCTCATAGCCCGCAATTCCGCGCGCCAGTTTGCGATACTCCGCGACGTTCTCAAAAAGACGTCTTCGCCCGGGGTAGCCGAGTACGCGATAGCCCTGTTGGGCAAAAATCCCGAGATCAGGCAGGAGGATTTCGACTCGCTGATAGACGACATCCTGAAAAACGGCTCGCCGAAAATTCGCGACAAAATCCTGCTTGAAAAGGCGAAAATTTGCGTGAAGAGGGGCGACGCCGGAGGAGCGGAGGAGTTTGCGCGGCGCCTCGCCGCAGAATTCCCCGGTTCCGGATACAGGCGCGACGCCCTGAGGATACTCGCATGGGCGGCGTACTCGCGCGCTGAGGGCAGGGCGCCCGAGTACCGGCTGGCGGCGGCGCACCTCTCGGAGCTCTCGGAGCTCGAAAGCAACCCCAGGCAGGCGCGGCTCATCAAGCTTTTGGCGGCCGACTGCTACAGGCTGAGTTCCGACTTCCAGAGCGCGGCGGCGATATACCGCCCCCTCATCGGGCAGTTTCCAGAGCGCGCGGGGGCGATACTCTTCAAGGCTGTGGACGCCATGCTTGAAGCTGGCGACGAGGCGGGGGCCCTCCGCATTCTCGACGAGTCGGCGGAGCTTCCGTCCGTTTCCGACGACGATATCTGGAACGCCGAATGGCTGCTCGCGCAGAGGCTTAGAAACTCCGGGCGCAGCGGCGAGGCCCTCGGGCGGATAGACAGGCTTTTGAAGGCAGGGAAGCCGGACGGGCTGCGCGGCAGGCTGCTCTGGCTGAAAGCCGTGATTCTCAGGGAAAACGCCGACTACGGCAGCGCCGAAAAAATCTGCTCGGAAATTCTCTCGGTTAAAAATCTATCTCCGGAGGTAGCCGCGAGCGCGATGCTCGTGAGGGCGTCGTGCCTCGAATCCCTCGACAGGACGGGGGGCGAAAACGGCGCCTTTGCGGTTTACGAGAGGCTTAGAAGGGAATATCCATCCACCGACGCCGCGCAGATATCCTACATAAACCAGGCGCGCGCGGAGGCCGCCGCAGGCCGTTACGCGGAGGCGCGCAGGTTGTGCGTGGCGCTAACCGAAAAATACCCGAAGAGCCCGTTCGCGTATTCCGCGCTCTTCGACGCCGCAAGGTACGCCGTGAAAGTCGGCTTGGACGCCAGCTACAAGGACGCCCTGGCAATTCTCGACAGGCTTTGCGCGGCTTATCCGGACGACCCCCGCAATTTTTACGCGAGGCTCGAGCAGGCGGACGTTTTGAAGCTGCTGAACTCTTTTGCCGACGCGCGCGCGCTGTACAATGAGATACTCAACAAATACCCGTCGCATCCGGAAGTGCGCCTTGCGTGGCTCGGGTTGGGGGACGCCACTTTGGCGCAAAATTCCCGCACACTTGAGGCCGCCGCGATTTTCGAAAGGCTTTACTCGCTGCCGAATATGCCGCCCGCAGCGCGCGCGGAGGCCGCTTTCAAGTGGAGCTTCGCCCTCGAGAGGGCGGGGAAGTCCAACGAGGCGAACGAGGTAAGGTGGCTGACCTCTTCCGAACTTCTCAAAAGCCCTGTGCGCGAGCCCGGAGAAGGGTATTGGATCGGGCGCTCCCTCTACAATCTCGCGAGGTTCATGGAGTCGGAAAACCGGATGCGCGACGCGCGCGCCGTCTACGAGATAATAGTTAAAAATTCCCTGCCGCCGCTGCAGCTTGCGAGGCAAAAGCTCGGGCTTCCCAAAGAGAAATAGCTTATGGAAAAGATAATCGACATTTTCGAACTCGGCGGGCCGATGATGCTGCCGCTCGCGCTTCTTGCCGCCGCCGGCGCGCTGATTTTTCTGGAAAGGCTGCTGTATCTCCACAAGGGCCAGATACGCGCCGTAGAGTTTGTTGCGGGCATAAAAACGGCGCTCAAAAGGCGCAGGCTCCTCGAGGCGGTGACTATATGCGACGAAAGTTACGGGCCGATACCGAGGGTAGTAAAAGCCGCCCTGCTCAATTCCGAGGAGCCTCCGGAAACGATGTCGCAGGCTGTGAATATCGCCGCCGCCAACGAGTTCGCGCTCATCGACAGGCGCGTTTCGAGCCTTGCGCTCGTGGCAAAGCTTTCGCCGCTGGTGGGGCTGGCGGGGACGGTTTTGGCGATTTTGCAGATATTCCGCACCATGGCGTCGTCCGGATCGTACGCGAGCGCCGCGGAGTTTTCCGGCCAGATTTACAACGCCCTGCTTTCGAGCGCGGCGGGGCTTTTTATCGCGATTCTCGCGTGGCTCGGGTATGCGCTTATAAACAGCCGGGTCAGGGCGCTCGCGCAGGATATCGACTGGTCGGCAAACGACATAATGCTCTTTATAATAAGGGGAATGCCCGAAAACGAAAACCTGCAAATGGAGGGCGGCGACGCGAAATGAACCTCGTAAACACTACGGCCAAGGTGCGCAAGCAGGAGATTTCCGTGGACTGCGCCGCGCTTTTTGACATTCTGCTGATTGCGCTGATGATGACGCTGCTCGGCTCGAAGTTCGTGGCCGCGACGGGGCTTGGAGTATCTTTCGGGGGCGGCGGAGAATCGGGGCTTCCGAAAATGGGCGTTCCGGATTCCGCCGTCGCAAATTCTGACATGGACGTGCTTTCGGCGCGCGGGGATTCGATGCTTATATTCGACGGGGCAATCTACACGATAGACTCCTTCCGCAAGAGTTTTTCGCGCGCCGGCAAACAGGAAAGGCGCGGGACTCTGCTGATAAAAGCCGACAAGAATTTGTCGGTTCAGACGCTCGTCGAAATCTGCGAGGCCGCCAAGTCGGCGGGATTTGAAAACGCGATAATCGCGGCGGAGCCCGATGGGCGGAGGTAGAAAAGTCGGAAAGCCCGGCGAATGGGCGTTTGCGGCGTCCGCGGTTTGCGCCGCGCTGCTTTGCGCGCTCGCATTTTTTGCGCTAATGCCGGATTTGAAGTCCCGCGCGCTCCCCGAAAGCAGCCTGTCGGCCTTTGCGGAAGTCAGGTTGGGCAATGTCTCCGGCGACGCCTCTTCCGTGGGGGTGGAGGAGCTTTCGGACTTCTCCCCGCTGTTTTTGCCTACCCGCTGGAATTACGGCCGCGGGCGGCATTCGCCCGAGCCGGAAAGCATCGCCGAGCCCCGCGTCGCGCGGCCGGCGTACGCCGAGGCGCTCGGCGATTCGTCGCTCGTGCTGGGAAAAAACGAGCTCGAAGCGGCGAAGACGGGGCTTTTCCGCTCCATAATGCGCAGTGTATTTTCGAGCTTCGGAAGGAAAGAAGCCGCTGAGCCTCCGGCGAGGAAGAATGCGTTGGTAAAGGTGGTGGACATGGCGAGCGGGCGCACTGTGCGCAGTGAATACGCCGACGCGCGCGCCGCCGAGATAATGATTTCGCCCGCGGAATTTTTGGTGGACGTATTCGACGGCGGGGTTGCGGGACGCCCGCTGCTTTTGAAGAGTTCCGGATCAGAGGCGAGCGATTCTGAAATCGCGGGGTTTATTTCCAGGAAGGCGGTTTTGCGCGGGCTTGGGCGCGGGCAGTACAAAGTCGTGTTTACTTTTTGACGGCGCGCGGCGGAAATTGAAAACTCCCGAAAAATCGCGAAATTCTAAAAAAGAGCTTGCAAACGCGCCCCGATGGTGCATTTATATAGGGCTTTAAACAAGGCAGTGCGCCTTTAGCTCAATTGGATAGAGCATCTGACTACGGATCAGAAGGTTGGGGGTTCGACTCCCTCAAGGCGCGCCACTTTTTGCCGCGGGTTTCCCCGCGGTTTTTTTTGCGCCGCGGATTAAATTTCTACTCTGTCCGCCGAAATTTTGTGGTTGCCCCGCATGCCTGCTGCGCCCCTTTTTTCGCTTGTCATTGCGCATTCCGCTTTTTGGGCAGAAAAAGTTTTGTCATTTCCACCCCCTCGAGTTCGAGCAGCCGTATTTTTACGCCGAGCCTTCCCCGTAGCCGGTGAGGTTTCCGCCGTAGCCGACGACCTTGCGGCACGGAATTATAATGGAAATCGGGTTGTTGCCGACCGCCTGCCCGACGGCCTGCGCCGACATTCTTTCCGCTTCGAGGCGTTCGGCGGCCTTCCCTGCAATTTTCCCGTAAGTTGAAAGTTTTCCGCGGGGAATTTCGAGCAGAATGTCCCACACGATTTTCTGGAAGCGGCTTCCGCCCGCAGGATTTAGCGGCACTTCCGAGGGCGTCGGCTTCCCGCCCGCAAAATATTTATCGAGCCATTTGCGGGCCGCCCTGAAAGCCGGCAGGCAGTGCTTTTATTACAATCCGGCGCGTGCAATGCCGCGGTATTTTTGCCTGTCTATCCAAGACCGGTGACGCTTTAGCCGTCGCCCGTAAGAATCATCGCTCCGATGGGGGATTGAAATTTCGTAAAATATTCCATAATCGCCGGCTTTCCTTTTGCCGTTTTCGCCCCGCCGAACTGCCGTTGCGCTCCGGCCGGCGGCGTTTGCGCCATGCCCGTATTGTCGCGCAAACGTTGCCCCATCAAGCCAAAAGCCGGCGCGCCCCTTTCTGCGCGCGGAATGGCTTTGAATCCGGCGGAGGAAGGGAATCGGCGGCGGGGTTTGCCGCGCCCGCTTGCGCTTGATTTTGGTTTTGACATCCAACGGCTCCCAAACGGAAAATCGGTTTTTTATAAATGACTTTTCTCTGCCCGTGAAACGCCGCATTCAATACATAGACGCCATCAAGGGAATTTCCGGAATATGGGTGGCGTTCTTCCATTATGTTCTCGCGTTTTTCCCCGTAGGCTATGTGGGATGGGGCAGCGGCGTGGAGGATTCCGACAGGGCTGCGCGATACTTTTCCGAATTTCCCGCCTCGGCGTTCACGAACAGTTCTTTTCCGCTTTACACGTTTTTCGCGCTCATAAGCTTTACGCTAGCTACGGCGCATTTTGGGGGAGGGAACGGGGAGCCCGTGAGAAGGCAGGCGGTCAAGCGGTATTTCAGGCTGATGCCGCCCGTGTTCGCGTGCACGATGATATGCTATGCGCTCGTTGCCGGCGGATTGATGTTCAACGCGCGCCTCGGAGAGCTCGCGCCGTCGGAGTGGTCGTCGGCGTTCTACGGGAACGGGGCGTCCTTTTGGCAGGCCATGGTTTCGGGGCTGTTCGCCGCGTTTGTCTACGGCGACGGCTACTATTGCAGCATACTCTGGTGCATGAACGCCATTTTTATAGGCTCGTATTTGAGCTACGGGATATTGCTGCTCTTCGGCGGGGTGCGCGGAAGATGGCTTTTCTATGCGGCGATTTTCGCGCTGTGCGCCGCGGCATGGGGAGACTGCGCGGCGTTTGTCGCGGGCATCGCGGCGGCGGACGTTGCGGTTTCCTTCCCGCGCCTCAAAAACATTCGCGGGTTGGGGGTTGCTCTGATATTTTCGGGGCTCGCCGCGGGGGTTTTCTTTCCGCCGGTATGGCTGCCGCGGGGCGTTCAGGCGGGCGCGCTGTATTCCGCGGCGAACTTTGCCTTTCTCCTGGGATTTGCGCTTAGCGTTTCCGCGCAGCGCGCTGTGGGCTTCAAATGGCTTTGCGGCGCTGGCAAATGGTCGTTTGCGCTGATACTCGTCCATTTTCCGGTGATGATGTCGTTTTCGGCATGGGCGTTTGTAGCGCTGACCGAGAGGGGATGGAATTTCGCTCCGGCGGTTGCGGCGTCGTGGGCGGCGTCTATTCCCGTTCTCGCGCTCGCAGTCTGGCTCTTCTACAAATTTGTGGAGCTTCCGTCCGAAAAGTTCGCCCAATGGGCATGGGAAAAACTGCGCTGAGCGGCGCGCTTCCGCACTGTATGCCGTTTTGCTCGGCGCGGAAGATGGATTCGGGAATATGCCGTTGCGAAACAGAAGGCGCAATTCGCGCGCCGCAGAGCCTTATGCGCTTAATAATTGAAAATGCTCAAGAGGGGACTCGAACCCCTACGCCCTTGCGGGCACTGGCGCCTAAAGCCAGTGTGTCTACCAATTTCACCACCTGAGCTTTTAAAGATTTTGCATTTTTTGATTTTTGCGACGGAAAGCGAGCTAATTTTTGCGGAGAATGGCGCCGAAGTTTTTTGCGGAATCCGCTTTGGGGCGGAAGGTTCAGCCTATTTGCCCTCGTAGGTGGCGTCGGGCAGGGTGATGATTTTTTTGTCGTTCATAAATTCCTTAGCGTTTTTGCTCCTGTGGATTCCCCACGGCCCCGCCCAGAACACCGCGCCGTACGCGCGTGGGCAATGTGCGTCCATCTGCCTTATCAGTTCGGTCAGGTCGTAGGTTCCAAATTCCCTGTCGTCTTGCGGATTGTGCGCGCTGTACGCCCCGAATTCCGAGAGCGTGAAAATCTTTCCGCACCGCTCGGCGATTTCGGCCTTGTCTTTTACCGCCCCGAGATTATTCGCGGATTTGAAGCCGTAGACGTCGCAGCCTATGACGTCCATTTTCCCGAAGTCGGGGCCGTTTTTTTCGTCTATCGGAATTTGCGGCGAGAGGGCGTTGAGCCAGACGGCGCGGCAGCCGTTTTTTTCCAGCGCGGAGTAAATCTGGTCCCACAGCTTTCTCTGCGCCGCGGGCGAGAGCGTCGATCCCCACCAGAACCAGCCGCCGTTCATTTCGTGCATCGGCCCGAATATCGGCACCACCCCGTGCTTGTTGAGGTCTTTTACGCCGTTTGCAACTTCCGCGAGCATTCCGAGCCACCGCGTTTTTTCCGGCGAGCTTTCCGCGGAGAAAAGCTTTTCGCCGCCGTCGCCGAGCCTCGTGCGCAGCCCCCCTCCGTCCTCCATATAGGGGTTGGGGAAGTGGCACGTTATCCTTACGAGCCCTCCGGCGTTCCAGTGTTTATTTGCGACGGGGTTTATTTTGCGCCACTGTATGGCCTTTCCCCCGTTTAGCTTTTGGTTGCCCTCATAGGCGCAGTATTCAACGCACATTATCGCGGGCAGTTTACCCGTCTGCGCCTTGATCTCGTCCCAGTCGGGCTTCGACCACCTCTGGCCGCTCAAATATCTGTCTGAGTCCGCGACGGATTTCAGGTAGCGCAAAAGGCTTGCCCTTTTCGCGTCGAGCTTTGCGGCGTGCGCGGATTCGGGCGTTTGGGAATAGGCGGCCGCGCACAGGACCGCGGCGAGCAGCGCGCATAAAAGTCGTCTTGTCATAGGCGTGTTTTAATTTTCGCGGCAGGTTTGCGCAAGCGCAAAAAAAAAAAGGCCTCCGGCCTCTGCCGGAAGCCGGAAGGCGCGCAAATTTCAGAAGCACTTGGCGAGCGTTTCGCGCAGGGATGCGGCGGAGTTGCGCATCGCCTGAGCCTCGACGGGCCAGAGGTCAAGCTCTACGCGCTTTTGCGCGCCGCCCCTGCCGACTATCGTAGGCACGCTGAGGGCGACGTCGCGGATTCCGTAGGCCCCGTTTTGGACGGAGGAGACGGGAAGGAGCTCCCGCGAGTCGAGCGCGACCGCCCTCACGACGGCGGCGATTGAGGCTCCGACCGCCCAGCCGGCGCCGCCCTTGCGCTTTATGACTTCCGCGCCGCTCGCGCGCGTGCGCTCGAATATCCTGTTCTGGAAATTCACGTCGAAGCCGGCGTAGCTTTTCATAGCAAGCCCGTTTACCGACGCGCCGCTCCACACGGGGAACATGGAGTCCCCGTGCTCGCCGAGAATCGTGGCGCAGACCTGGTTTGCGGGCACCCTCAGCTCCTTCGCTATGAGCGAGCGGAAACGGGAGGAGTCGAGCATCGTGCCGAGCCCGATTACCCGCCCGTCGGGCAGGTCGAGCTCTTTTGCCGCAATGTAAGTTAGTATGTCTACGGGGTTGGAGACCACGAGAACCACCGCGTCCTTTTTGTATCCGCCGCCGCGTATGGAGGCGAGAATCTGCCTGAAAAGCGCGACGTTGCGGTTTACGAGGTCGAGCCTGCTCTCGTCCGGCTTGCGGCGCAGGCCCGCGGTTATGACGAAGATGTCCGAGTCCGCCGCGCGCTTGTAGCAGCCGGTGAAAACGCGCTGCCCGCCGAGGACTGCCGCGCCGTGCAGGAGGTCGAGCGCCTCCCCTTCGGCGGCCTCTGCGTTGGCGTCTATTATTTGTATGTCGGAGGCAAGCCCCTGGCATTCGAGCGCGTACGCGGCGCACGCGCCCACGCGCCCGCCGCCGCCGATTATCGAGATCTTCATTTGTTGAGCTCCGAAATTATCATGTTCGTAATTTTGGACACGAGCTTTTCGGCTTCGCAGTCGTAGCCCGCCGAGGGGGCTTGCGCGGGCGGTTTTGAGGCGCACACGCAGCCGCGGACTTCGTCGGCGGAGTCGCATAGCCCGCATTCCTTCAAATTTTCCTGGTTGACCATGCCCATGGCGTCCCTGATTTTGACGAGCTCCCTTGCGTCCTTTTCGGAGAATTTTCTGGGGCCGCCGATTTGGAACGCGAGCATCGAGGTGAAGCAGTGCGCTTCGACGTTTTCCATCTTCCAGAAAGCGGTTTCGATGTCGGCCGCCCACGTCATAACGCCGTGGTTTACCATGAACACGCAGTCGTGGTCGACGCCGCATTCCCCCACCGCGTCGGCCATCTTTTGCGTTCCGGGCGTGCCGTAGTCTGCGAGCCCGACCTGGCCTATGAAAATTTCGGTTTCGGGGTTGACGCAGCGCGGAGGCGTCTTGCCGGATATTGCGAACGCCGTCGCATGCGGCGGATGGGCGTGGCAGCAGGCCTTGCACATGGGCTGGCGCTTCATTATTGCCAGGTGCGCGAGCACTTCGCTCGTGCGCTTGCGCCTGCCGGCGAGCTGGTTGCCGTCCATGTCCACAAGGCACATGTCGTCCGCGCTCATCGAGCCCTTTGAAATCATGGTCGGCGTGCACAGCACTATGTTGTCGCCTACCCGCACGCTGAAATTGCCGCCGTTGCCGTCGTTGTAGTTTTTGCCGTACGAGCGCCTGCCGAGGTCGACAATCAGCTTTTTAAGCTCCTGGATTTTCGGCGAAAAGAAAAACTTTTCAAGCTCCTGCGGCGTTTTGGGGTCGCCGCCGGGGGTCCATTTGTACTCCTTGACGGGAATTGTGTACTCTTTGCGCCCGACGACAGAGGAGGATTCCCCACCGGCGTTGGCGGCGGCGGAAGCGGTCTTTTGCGGGCCGCCCGAGAGCGCCTCCTTCGCCGAAGGCGTGAGTATCGCGTCGGGCGGAAGAGAGCCGCCGGAGAGTTTGAGTTCGGCTATGTCCTTTGCCGTAAATACCTTTTTCATAAACTTACTTGTCGTTGTAAATGTTGATTTTCTCGACAATTCCCGCGCAGTAGGCGTCCACGGGGGCGGGCGAATCAAACGGCGCAGAGGCCTCCGCGCCTTCGACGTAGGCCACGGTGTCGCCCGCCGCCGCGCCGTGGGGGTCGAAGGCGACCGCGCAGAAGCCCGAGCCCGCCGAAGCGCCGCCCGCGCGGATTTCCGCGCGCCCCAAAGGGGAGAGTATGGCGAGGAACCCGTTGGGAAGAGCCTTGTCTTTTCTCGAGAGCACGACGCGCCCTATGACTTTTGCGAGTTTCATTTTTCGTCGAGAATGCAGATTATCGAGTTGCGCAGCGGGCTTTTGGGGTCGCCGGCATATCCGCGCGCCGAGGCCCCGTCGGTCGAGATTACGACTTTGGAGCCTATTCCGCCGCCGAACGGGCTTATCGCGATTACGGGGTCGGAGATCTCGGCCCCGCTTTCGTCGATGGGCTGGCATAGGTAGAGCGCGCTGCGCGCCGCGCTCGGGTCCGCGCAGGCCATCACCACGTTTCCGACGATTTTGGCGATTTGCATTTCAGAATATGTTGAGATTCCCCACCATTACGCACCTGCGGCGGCGCGTGAACGTCTTGGGATTTGAGATGCCCTCGCCGGTCGCGGTCGCGATGGAGTAGGAGAGGTATCCTTCGCCGCCGAGCCCGAGGCCGGCGGTTGACGGGCCGTTTTTGACGAAGAGCGTCGTGTTCAGAACCCTCGCCATCTCCGTCATGCGCGTGACGTCGAGCGAATGGATTATCGCGCTGTGGCGGTAGTTGCGCTCGGCTTTCGCCGCCGCTGCGACGGCCTCCTCGAAATTCTTGACCACCACTACGGGAACCATAGGCATCATCTGCTCCTCGACCACGAACGGGTGCTCCGCGTCGGTTTCGGCGAAGAGCATTTTCGCCTTGGCGGAAACGTTTGCGCCCGCCGCCCGCGCGAGAACCTGCGGATCTTTGCCGACCAGCGCGCGCCTTAGCGCGTATCCGCCGTTTTTGCTTTCGAACACTTCGCCCGTCAGCCTGTCGAGCGCGGAGGGGGAAAGGCGCTCCGCCCCGCAGTTTTCGAGTTCGCGCATAAAATTGGACGCGGCGCGCTCGGTGACGAAAATTTCCTTTTCGCCTATGCACAGCAGGTTGTTGTCGAACGCCCCTCCCGCGATTATGTCGGAGGCGGCTTTTCCGGGATCCGCCGTTTCGTCCACTATCACGGGCGGGTTGCCGGGGCCCGCGCAAATCGATTTTTTGCCGGATTTCATCGCCGCCTTCACGACGCCCGGGCCGCCCGTTATGCACATTACGGCGACGTCGCCGCTCTTGCATATTGCGTCGAAAGACTCGAGGGTCGGGTTGCCGACGCAGCAGATAAGGTTGCGTATGCCGAGCCGCCTTTCGATTTCGGCGTTGAAGGCGGAAATCGCCATAACCGCGCTCTTGACGCCGCCCGGGTGCGGGTTGAACACCACGGCGTTGCCCGCGGCGACCATATTTATGATATTGCCGGCTATCGTGGGAATCGAGTGCGTGACGGGCGTTATGGCGCCTATCACGCCGTAGGGAGCGTATTCCTCGAGCATTATGCCGTTGTCGCCGCTGTACGCGTCGGGGGCGATCCATTCGACGCCCGGGACGAGCTTCACGATTTCGAGCTTGCCTATTTTGTCTTCGAGCCGCCCGATTTTCGTTTCCTCGTATTCAAACGCGCCCCACTGCTTTGCGTTGGATACCGTCATGGACTTCACGATGTCCACGACTTCCCTGCGCGCCGCTATTCCGCCCTTGCAGAGTTGGGCGTAGCCCTCGCGCGCGGCCGCCGCTGCGGTCGCGCCGTCGGGGAATATGCCGTTTTCGGAGCGCGCGCGCGGAGCGGCCGCGGCAGAGCCGTTCATTTTGCCGAGCACGTCGCGCACGATGCTGCGTATAGATTCTTCGTCCAGATTCAAATTCATTGCGTTTTGTTTCCGCGGATTCCGCGCCGAGCGGCGCGGAGCCTACCGGTTGTTCGGAACCTCCTTTGAGAAGGCCTCCACTTTGTCGACGAGCCCTATGACGGCGGCGTCCACGGGGAGCTCTTTCATGCCCGTCGCCTGGCGCGCGCTCGAGCCCTGCGCGAACAGGACGAGCTGGCCCACGCCCGCGCCGCAGTTGTCAACCGCCACCACCGTGTTCTTGCCCTCGGCGAATTTCGGCGACTTTTCGTCCTCTATCGTCAGCGGCCTCAAAACGAGCAGCTTGCTGCCCGTGAGCTTGTCGTCCTTTTGCGAGGAAACGACCTTTCCTATGACTCTCGCCAAAAACATGACCGGAGGGAATCGGGGGTTATCTTTTCGAGGGGGCCTTTGCGGAGGCCTGCGCGAGAACCGTCTTGGAGAGGTCGTCGTGGGGGCGCGCGATGACGTCGACGCTCACGACTTTCCCGACCTCAGCGGCTGCGGCGGAGCCCGCTTCCACCGCGGCCTTGACGCTCGCCACGTCGCCCGTCACGCAGGCGGACACGAACGCGCTGCCGGCGTCCTTGTACTGCCCGGCGAGGGTGACGTTGGCCGCTTTCAGCATTGCGTCCACGCCCTTGACGAGGGCGGTGAGTCCTTTGGTTTCGAGTACGCCTATTGCATTTGCCATGATGTTTTTCCTTTTTTGAATTTTAAATATTTGTTTTTTTTGAAAGAAGCTTCGCCGCCTCGCGCGCGATGACGATTTCCTCGTTCGCGCTTATGACGGCGACTTTGATTTTCGACGACGGGGTAGAGATCAGCCCCTCGCGCTTTCCGACGCATTCCGCGTTTTTTTCGGGGTCGATTTCCACGCCCATGAACCCGAGCGGCCCGAGAATTTCCGCGCGCATGGATGGGGAGTTTTCGCCTATTCCGCCGCTGAAGCTTATCGCGTCGAGCCCTCCGAGGTTGGCCGCGAACGCGCCTATGTACCCGCGCGCCGAATGGCAGAGGGTTTTAAGCGCAAGCCGCGCTTCGGCGTTTCCGCCTTCCGCCGCCGCCTCGATGTCGCGCGCGTCGTTGGAAACCCCGCTTATACCGAGAAGGCCGCTTTCTTTCGAGAGCTGTCGCAGGGCTTCGGCTTCGGATATTCCGAGCGCGCGGACGGCGTAGGATACCGCCATGGGGTCGAGGTCGCCGACGCGGTTGTTTTGCGGAAGCCCGCTTTGCGGGCTGAACCCCATGCTCGAGCCCGCCGCCGCGCCGTCGAGTATCCCGCAGACGGACGATGAGCCCCCGAGGTGGCAGTTCACAAGCCTGAACGGTTTTTCGAGGGCGGCGGGGCCGCCGCTGACGTACAGGTTTTTCGCGCTTTTCGCGGCGTCGGCGCGGCCGCAGAGTTCTGCGGCGCGCTCGGCGGCGTATTTGTGGCTTGCGCCGTGGAACCCGTTGCGGCGTATGCCGGCTTCGTCCCACGCCTTCGGAACGGCGTACCTCTTCCATTCGGGCGCCGCCCACTGGAAGAAGGACGTCTCAAAGAGCGCTATGCGGCGGGCGCGGGGCAGCAGCTTTTCAAAGGCGCGGATTGCCGCAGCATACGGCGGATTGTGCGCGGGGGCGACGAATGACATCGCTTCAAGCGCTTCCAAGACTTCGCCGCCGGCTTCGCGCAGGCCCGACAGGTTTTTGCCCAGCACCGTCTTGAACGCCACGGCGTCGAAGGAGTCGGGGGTAAACCCCGCCTTTTCGAGCGCGCCGAGCGATTCCCTTATGGCGGACTCAAAATCCGAAACGCGCTCCATTCCCGAGCGGAACAATTCCGCGCACTCTCCGGAATCGGAAATTTCGAAGAGCGTGTTCTTGTAGCTCGTGGAGCCGACGTTTGCTATCAGGATTTTTTTCATCCGCGGCGCGGGGGGGGGGGTTAGAAGCAGCCGAGCTTGGAGAGGTCTTCGTGGGGGCGCGCTATGACGGCGGCGGACTCCACCGAGCCCACTTTGGAGGCGGCGTCCACGGCGGATTCGAGGGCGGCCTTGGCCGACGCCACGTCTCCGGTGAAGAATATGGCGACCAGCCCGCCGCCGGCTTTCTTCCAGCCGAGGAGCTCGACGCTTGCGGATTTGAGGGCGGCGTCGGCGGCTTCCATAGCCGCTACAAAGCCCTTGGTTTCTACCATTGCGAGTGCCTGTTTCATGCAAGTCCTTTCCTAAATGTTAGAGGCCCATCTTTTCGAGCAGGGCGGGGTGGGGGCGCGCTATGACGTTGGAGCACACGAGTTCGCCGACGGCCTGCGCCGCCTGCTTGCCCGCCTCGACCGCGGCCTTGACGCTGCCCACGTCGCCGCGCACGATGACCGACACGTAGCCGCTGCCGATCTGCACCTGCTTTACGAACTCGACGTCGGCGGCCTTGACCATGGCGTCTGTCGCCTCTATCGCACCGGCGAAGCCGCGCGTTTCTATCATTCCGAGTGATTGACTCATATTCTGCCTTTCAATTTTTGATTAAAAAAACTATTTGACTAGCTCGCATACCGAGGTCGGCCCGATGTCGCAGGCGTTGCCCTCGTCGGTATCGATGTGGACTTCGAGCTTCAACTCTTTGTCGACCCTGCACAGGACATTTTCGAAAATCGAGGCGTTTTCCCCGTAGACTTTGAGCTTCATGAAGTCTCCGTTCTCGACCCCGTAGAATTTCGCGTCGTCGGGGTGCATGTGGACATGGCGCGCGGCGCGGATTACGCCCTCGCGCATTTCGAAGAATCCGGCGGGCCCCATCAGCATGCATCCCGGCGTGCCCTTTGTGTCGCCGCTGTTGCGAATGGGGACTTCAAAGCCGAGCGCGCGGGCGTCGGTGAGGGCGAGCTCCACCTGGCACGCGCTCCTGCACGGGCCTAGTATGCGCAGGTTTGAGATCACCCTGCTGCGCGGGCCGATGAGCGTGACCGATTCCTTTGCGGCAAACTGGCCTTTCTGGTACAGCCATTTGTGGACGGTGAGTTCGTAGCCTTTGCCGAACAGGATTTCGACCGCCTCTTTCGTGAGGTGCGCGTGGCGCGCGCTAACGTTGACCACCAGCGGATTCGGTCCCTCCGCGCGCCTCGGGAGCGGAAGGTTCATTTCGCGGTATACCGTTTCGCGTATTATGCGTTCGATTTCTTCGCGGGGGGTGTCTTTCGTAAAATTCATGTCTTGAAGTCGTGGCGGATTCCTAAAATCCGGCCTCCAAAACGGGGGCATGTTAAACTTGTATAGACAAATGAGACCTCAAAATTTCAAAAATTTCAAGAAAAATTTAACATTAATCCAAAAAAATGCGAAAAACCCAAAAATTTTTCGGAGCGTTTCGGCGCCCAAAAGAGATTGCGGAAAGCGTTCCAAAGCGCCTTTGGAAAGGCGTTCCGCAGGCTGAGGAGGCTGAATGCCCGTAAAAATTTCCCGCAAAATACCGGACTTTCGCATGCAAAAACAGGAGTTTTGCGGAATTTGCCTTAATTTATACCGCTCCCGAATGTCGGCGGGCGGACGCCGGATGCAGTCTGCAAACAAACGCATTCAGGCGTCCGCGCGAAAAATTTCCGCGCGGCGCGCCGTACGCCCTATTTCCCTTCCAGCCCTTTCGGGACGCTCTCGACATACACCGACGTGGACGGGAATGCGAAAGAAAGCCCTCTCGCCGCAAATATCCGCATGATGGCGAAATTCGCCCGGGCGCGAACGTCCTGGTAGTAGTCGTAGTTTATTTTTTTTGTGTAGTAGATCACCATTAAGTTGAGCGAAGAGCTCCCGAAGCCGTCGAAGCGCACGGAGACCGAATAGGGGTCCACCCCCTCGGTCGCCTTTATTGCGTCGCGGATTTCGGGGATTACGGCCTCTATCTGCTCCGCCGTCGCGGAATATGTGAGCCCGAGCACGTCGGTCACCTTGCGCAGCGGCATTTTTGAGAAGTTTTCGACAGACTCCTTTGCGAGTATCGAATTCGGGATTGTGACGAGGGTTTTTGTGAAAGTCCTTATGCGCGTGGAGCGGAAGCCGATGGCTTCTACATTGCCCTCGTAAGTCAGAGTCTTTATCCAGTCGCCCACGACAAACGGGCGGTCTATTATTATAGATACCGACCCGAAGAAGTTTGCGATGGTGTCCTGCGCGGCGAAGGCGAGCGCCATGCCGCCGATTCCGAGGGAGGCGATGATGGTGTTTACGTTTACGCCCACATTGTCGAGAATGGAGAGCAGCGCTATTGTTATGATTATCGACTTTACGACTTTCCGGAGAAAGTTTATGAGGCTCGCGGCAGACGCGGATTTTGAGCCGAGTCTGTTTTCGGCGAGCATGAAAAATATGTCGAAGACATTTAGTATAAGCCAGAATACCGACAGCCAAAACGCAACCGCGATCGCCCTGTTGAACACGGTGAGCGATTCGCGCTCGCTGACGACGACCACCCCCGCGAAATAAATTCCAACTATTGCCACACAGGTGATTGCGGGCGTTTTTATCTTTTTGAAGAACAGGCTCGCGAAATTTTCCTTGTCGCCGTGCTTAAATATCTTGTACAGGAGCTTGAATATGTAGCCGAGCAGGTATCTGGTGAAAATGAACGTGACGACGAGTATGGCTAACACGAGCAGGTATTGCCCGACGTACAAATCCAGAATCTTTTTGCCGAGAAAACTTTTTATGGCTTCGTTGTCGCCGACAAGAGATTTTACAAGGCGCGCCATTTGGCCTTTGACAGTGTAGGCGTCGCGCAGAGCCTCGCGGTCGCGCATTTTCTGAATTTTTTGGTGCTCGAGCTCTTCGGGTGAAAGAGGAGCCTCCGCCGCCGGCGAGGCCGCGCCGGAATCCGCGGCAGGCGCCTGCTCTCCTGCCGCCTGCTCGGACGCCTGCGGTTCCGGAGCCGCGGGGGAATTTTGCGCGCCCTGCGAATACGCGCACATGCACGCCGCCATAGCCGCGGCCAAAATAGCGAGAAATTTTTTCATGGTTCGTTTTACTATGTCCGCTTTTTTTCTTTGTAAATATAAAACAATCGAAGTTCCGAAGAATTGGCGGCGCGGGCGCCTTCCCGTACGGGCAGCCTGCGGTTTGCGCCGTTTTGCGCCCGCGGGGGTTGACTCGCGCGCCCGCGCTGCGGTTTGCAGGCTGAAACGAAGCGGGCGGCAAGATTTGCGCGCCCGCTTCGTTTTTTATCGCTGTTCTTTAATATTATGCCCGTTTTCCCCTGCGGAGAGCTGCAAACGCGAGGGATATTGCGCCGAGAACCGCCGCCACGGCCGCAGGTTCGGGGACGGTGAAGGAGACTGATAGCGAAGTGTCGCCAAAGACCGCCTCCCACTGTATTCCGCTTGTGTTTCCCTCGAACACCGTGCCCGCCATCGAGCTGCCGGTCTCGTAGGTTATCACGTCTTCAAGGATAAATTCCCCTCTGCCCGCGGAGATGAGTTCCCTCATAGTGTATGCGTCGAATGCGAATTCAAAGCCCATGTCGCGGTCGCTGCCGGTCTTGTCGAACCTGCCGTTGAATACTATCTTGTCGTAGGCGAGTTCCCCTTCTATGTCTATGGCGATTTTGCCGGCGTACCATTCGCCGTTTTCGAAAGTTGCGGCGCCGATATTGCCGCTGTCGCTCGCAGTGGCGCTGAAAACGCCGTCGACGCCCGCAATCGACAGGTAGTTGCCTTTCATTCCGGAGTGCATACCCAGGTCGAGGCGTCCGGTGTCGATAATCACGTCGCCCAGATTTGCGTCGGTCGCGCCGTAGGCTCCGGATGATATTCTCAGAATCTGGTAGCCGTTTTTGGCGTCGGACGCCCGCATCGTGACGTTTAGGGTTGTTTCGTCCCCCGTATAGCCTATCGTCGTCTTAGCCTCCCTTTGGGCGGAGTTTGTGAAAGTCATCGTGGACGCCATTCCGGTTCCGAGCGAGATCATGCCCGAAGTGCCGGTCAGCCCCCGAGCGAAATATTTGCCCCCTCGGAACTGCTTGGATTGTTGATAGTCCACAGAATATTGCCGATGTCCATGGCGCCGCCCACGGAAAACTGGCCTATGCCGGTTGTAAACCTGAGCCTCGACCCGCTTTCCACCGCGGTATAATTGAAGTCTCCCGCGACCTGAAATCGGTTTGTCAGGGCGGACGACGCACTATCGTTCCTTATTACAAATTCAAGAAAACCGTTGCTTCCGCTCCCGTTTTTGTCGAGTGTCAGGTTGAAATCTCCCCCGACGGTAATCCGGCCGTTGTGGTACATTCGTATGGTTTGCGCAATCCACCCCGTTTCGGGAGTGAACGTGATATTTACGTTAAAATCCTCTGCGAGGGTTATCGACGCGTTGTCGGCGAACGATGCGAAATAATTGTTATAGTCTTTTGCGGCGGCGATATTGTATGTCAGCGAATTTAAGGAGAGCTCCGACGCGCACGAGGCAAATATCTGGCTTTCCGTATTGATTATGCCGTTGTAGTCGGAACTCAAAGTCCCTTCGAACTGTTGCGTCCTGTCGGCGTCGGTGTACCAGTTGGAGCTTTCATTCAGATAGCGGTTGGGGGTGGAGGACGTGTTTTCGTTGAAGTAAATGTCCTGCGCCGCATGCGCGTGCAACGCGGCGCAAAGAATGGCGGCAAATGCCGAAGCGCGGAGCGCTATGCCGCCGCGTGACCATGACGGAAAGCGGGCTAAGATGTAGGTATTCATGATGACTTAATGAACTATCATAATGAGTATAAATGTTAAATATTTTTTTCAATATCCCCCCTGCGCGCTGCGTCGAAAATCTCCGTATGCGCGGAAATTTCGGGCGCGGCATGCCGGTTGGACGAAAGCGGGGCGCGGTCTTGCCGCCGTCTTTTGCGCCTCCGTTATACTGTGAGATCGGCGTATTTTGTCCTGGCGAATTTTTCGACGGCGCTCGCGGGGGCCTTTATTTGCAGGCCTATTCTGCCCGCGCTGAACAGGATTTTTTCAAAATTTTTAGCGGAGGAGTCTATCGAAGTCTTGAATGCCTTTTTCATCCCTATCGGCGAGCAGCCCCCGTGCACGTAGCCGGTTGTGGGCAGCAGGTCTTTCGATTTTACCATGGCAACCGATTTTTCGCCGACCGCCGCGGCGGCCTTTTTGAGGTCGAGCTCACGGTCCACGGGTATCATGAACACGTAATGCTCCCCCGATTTCCCGACCGTCACGAGCGTCTTGAAAACCGAATCGGGGTTTTCGCCGAGCATTTGCGCCATCCGCGTTCCGCTGACCGCCTCGGTTATCCCGCAGTCTACGACTTCGTGCGGGATTTTCTTCTGTTCGAGCATGCGGACGGCGTTTGTCTTGTGTTCCATGTCGCCGGCATTTATGCCCCGCCCATGCCGCAAATCAACACAAAAATCCGCGTTTTTATTTGGCGCGGCCGGTTTTGGGGCCGGCAAAAAGCCCCGCTCGGGGGCGGGGCTTCGGAAGGCGTTTTATTTTTTCAGTATTTTTTCGATTGCCGGCGCAAACCTTTCCGCCATGGCTTTCATCCCGAGGTCTCCCGGGTGGCAGTTGTCGGGCGAGGCTTCGCCGTCTTTTCCGAACAGCCATTCCCCGTCTATGTAGTGCAGGTTTTTATCGCCCTCGCTCTGGAGCCTTTTTACAATTTCGCGCTGGGCGGCGCACTTCGGGGCGAGGTATGGCCCGTCGGAATCGCGCCAGTACCACGCGGTCGCGCTCGTGGCCTCCTCCGCCACTAAAATCGGGGTGTTGGGGCGCAGCTCGCGCAGGCGGCGCAGGAATTTTTCGCACCGCTCCCTAACGAGTTTTTCGCTCATATTCTGGGTGGCGTCTATTACATAGATTGCGGCGTCTATGGTTGCGAGCGTCTCCGCCATTCCGGTTTCCATTTGGGCGGAGCCTGAGAAGCCGAGGTTGACGACGGGCATTTTGAGCATCCTGCCTATCGCCGACGGGTGCGAGAGCCCCGAGTGCGTGGCCCACGCCCCGTGGACTATCGACGTCCCGTAGAATACGAGCGGCTTTTCGGCGGGCTGCGGGGCGGGCTTGAAGCCCGAGCCCTTTTTGACCCCGATTTTGGCGCTCGTTAAGATGTTGCGCAGCGGCAGGTATACGCGGTACATGCGGGGCTTGCCGCCGAGCAGGCTGGAGAGCTTGTACGTTTTGGAATTGTCCTTTATGCGGGCTATCGGCGTGGTCGCCAGCCACCGGAAGTTTCCGTCTTTGTCGGCGGCGTAGAGGTCGAAGCCCGAATTTCCGAACCAAAACGGGGTCGGATTGCCATGGAGAAATTCGCGGCTTATCCATATCTGGTCGGAATCAGTCTCGAAAGTCGCGCTCATGCCCGTTGGCGTCAGGGAGTTCGCCCAGACGTTTTTCGTCACATTGCCTTTGAATTTCAGGGGGATTCTCGCGTACGGATACGGGAATTTTTCCCCTTTCCACGCCTGCCCCTCGGTTCCGATTTCGGAGATTTCGCGCCAGTCGAGGTCGGGGGTTTGCGCGCTTTCGCCGCCGCGCGCAACCGCCGCCGCCAACGCCGCTGCGAGCGCCAATGCCATTATGTTTGCCGGATTTTTCATAAATTTTCTTTGCGCCGATTTTGTTTTCCCAATCCGATATTCCGCCGCGCGGGCGCGCCAAAGGCGGATTTCTCCCAAATTCGTTGACCGTAAACCCGTTTACTTCCTTTTGCGGGCGGCTTTCAGCTTTTCGGCCTCTTTTTTGAGGTATTCCGACGCCACCCATGTCGGCGGAATGAGGGTTGTGGAATTCTGGTTGTGCGGCGAGGATATGTTCAGCAGCGTCGCGAGCCTGCGCACGGAGAGGTGCCCGGCGATGTGGTTGTTCTGCTCCATTCCGCTCCACACGCGCTTGGGAATTGTGCAGTCGTTGCGCCTCTCGAGCTGCACGAGCGGATAGCGCGAGCCGTCTTTCCTTCGCACTTTTTTGTATAGGAAATCCCCCGTTTTGCCGAGCATGTATATGAGCACGTCGGGCTCCTCGCGCTCTATGTATTTGACGAGGTTTTCATAATACGTCGGGCTGTCGAGGTTTTCGGTGAACGGGTCTATGCGCGAAGAGCGCGGCATCTCGAACTGCGCCCTGAAAAAACCGCCGTAAAACCTGCCGTCCACCATTCCGTCTATCCTTTCGTCAACTATGAACGCCGGCCGGCGGAAGCCCATTTCATACAGGTTTTCGACGGTCGCCTTCGCCACTTCGAACTGGTTGGACGAGACGAGCTCGTAGGCGGGGTTGTGGACGCTTATGCCCACCGACACTATTTTGAAGTCGTCCCAGATTTTTGAATAGGGCTCGAATACCCCCTCCTCGGTGTGCCCCATAATTATGCAGCCGCGTATGCCGCGCGCGTGCAGGATTGCCGAGAGCTTCTTGCGCGTCAGCTGCGGGTCGAGCAGCCAGAATTCGTCTATCTTGAAGCCGAGCTCCGCGGCTTCTTCGTCGATTCCCGCCTTGTATTGGGGCAGGGTGGGGTGGTTTTTGAACGCGTCCCTGTCCTTGTTGCCGTTCAGCAGCGCCACGACCTCCCTGAACCTTCCCATCGCCGACTTGCGCATTGAGGACATCATGGTTGAAACCATCGCGTTCCTCTGGTATCCGGCGGCTTTCGCGGCGGCCTTCACCCTCTTTACGGTCGAGGCCTTGACGCGCGGGGAGTCGTTTAGCGCGAGGGATACCGTCCCCTTTGAAATTCCGAGCCTGTTGGCGAGCTCCCTTATCGAAACGTACGCCGCGGGTTTTGTGACAAACTCTGCCATATGGACGCAGAATGCGTTTTTTTTTGCGGCGCGTCAACGCAAAAAGAGGGATTTTCCTCGCAAAGCCGCCTTTGTTTAAGCGGTGTCAAACTGTTTAACAATATTTTTGGGCAAGATTCTTGCCATAGCGCGCTTGCTGTGGTTGAATTGCGGCAGTTAAGGGAAATTTAACGCAACAAAAAATCGCAATATGGAAAAATCTTTCGACTTCGTGGGGCTCGGGTTTTGCAGCAACGACTATCTCTGCATACTCCCGCACATTCCGATTGACAGCAAGGTGAAAATCATAAAGCGCCTGATACAGGGCGGGGGGCCCGCCGGCAACTCGACCGTGGCGGCCTCCAAACTCGGACTGAGGGCGGCTTTCGTGAGCGCCATCGGCGACGACGCGGACGGCAAAAAAATGCTGGAGGATTTCGAGGCGGAAAAGGTGTGCACGCGCGGCATAAGAGTGCGCGGCGGCTGCGAGTCCCCGCTGGCGTACTGCTGGATAGACGAGCCCACCGGCGCGCGCAGCGTGGCGTGGACGCGCGGCAACACTCCGGAGCTCGAGGCGGACGAAGTAGATTTGTCGCTTTTGGAGGGCGCAAAAATTCTGCACATAGACGGGCACAACCCCAAAGGCGCGCTCGCCGCGGTCAAGCGGGCGAAGGAGCTGGGGGTGCTCGTTAATTTCGACGCCGGCACCGTCCGCGACGGCGTAGCCGAGCTTTTGCCCTACGCCGATTTGCTCATCGCTTCCGAAGCGTTCGCCCGCGCGTGGACTAAGGAGGAGGATCTCGAAAGGGCCCTTCCCAAGCTCGCCGAGTACGGCGCGAAAGTGACGGGCTGCACTATGGGCGCGCACGGCTCCATGATGTACGATGGCGGCAGGTTTGTAAAGTGCCCCGCTTTTGACGGCGTGGAGGTCGTTGACACGACGGGCGCGGGCGACCTCTTCCACACCGGCTTTGCCGTGAGGTATCTCGAAACCCGGGATTTGATGGAGTGCCAGCGCTTCGGCGCGGCTTGCGCGGCCCTCAAATGCGCGGGGCTCGGCGGCCGCATGACGGCGCCCTCCCGCGCGCAGGTGGACGAATTTCTATCCAAAAGGTAATTTAAATAAAAACGAAAATAAAAGGAGCAGACTATGAGCAAAAAAATCAAAATAGGTTTCCTTCCGCTCACGAAGGTAAACTGGACTAACGAAGCCATGCAGAAGCAGCGCCGCGACGCGCTCGAAATGCTGCGCAAAATCGACGGCGTGGAAATCGTCGGCGGCGAGGACATGATTGAAACCGAGCCCCAGGCTCTCGAAATCCTCGAGCGCTTTGAAAAGGAGCGCCCCGACATGATAGTCGCGCTCTTTGCGACGTTTGCGCTCGGCACCATAGTTTCCCTCTTCGCCAAGCGGCTCAAAGTTCCCGTCGTCCTCTGGTCGATAGTGGAGCCCGATCCCGCGGGCGGAAGGCTTCAGGCAAATTCTTTCTGCGCGGCCAACATGAACTCGCACTTCATGTACCGCTTCCACATTCCGTATTTCCACGTCCACGGAAACATCGGCGACGAAAAGGCGCAGCAGGGTCTCGACAAGGCGGTCCGCGTCGTCCGCGCAATGGACGCGGTTTCCAATATGCGCATAGGCCTGGTCGGCGGGCGCGTCCCGGGCTTCTACACCTCCAGCTGCGACGAAATGATGCTGCGCGCAAAGCTCGGGCCCGAGCTCAAATACATAATGATGCTCGAGGTCATGAACGACGCCAAGAACATCCCGCAGGCGGAGCTCGACGAGGCGCTTAAAATCGTGAAATCCGACGCCGCCGGCGCGGAATCCTCCGAGGAAGACCTCAAAAAGTCCGCCGCCCTCTACGCCGCCGTCTGCGGCATGAGGAAGAAGTTCGGCGTGGACACCTTCGCGTTCCGCTGCTGGCCCGAAGTCATCAACTCCGACCTCTACGGCATCACCGCGTGCTCGACGCTCGGGCACCTCACCAACCACGGCGTCATCACCGCCTGCGAGGGCGACGTTTACGGAGCCGTGCTCATGCGCCTGCAATACGAGCTCACCGGAGACCTGCCGTTCTTCTGCGACCTCATAATGTGCGAGCCCGACAAGGAATACGGCGTAGTCTGGCACTGCGGCGCCGCTCCGTGCAAGCTCTGCAAGAAGGGCTTCAAGAACTCCCTGCGCAACAGCTCGACGGTCGTCACCAAGGGCGTCGTCAACGAGTTCCCGCTCAAGCCCGGCCGCGTGACGCTCGCGCGCCTCGGCGAAACGCGCGACGGCGACGGGTTCAGAATGCTCATCGCTCCCGGCGAGGCGATAGACACCGACCTGTTCGTGCGCGGCAATCCGCTGAAAGTCAAGTTCGACGCCGGCTGCGAACGGCTGCGCGACACTGTCATCAACCAGGGCTTCGAGCACCACTTCTCGATGGCCTACGGCGACATAACCAAGGAGCTGCTCGATTACTGCCGCATAATGGACATCGAGCCGATACTCCTCAAATAACCCCAAAAATCCGAAAAAAGCGATGTCAAGCGACAAATTCCTCGTGCATCTCGCGCCCAAGGACGGGTACAACCCCGTCTTCGAGCGCGGGCAGTACAATATGAAACTCACGTCGTTCGCGGTTCTGAAAATCGCGGGCGGCGGAACCTACGCGGGCTCGACGGGCGAGACCGAAGTTGCTCTCGTCCTGCTCGGCGGCAGGTGCGCCATGAAAGGCGACGGCTTTGAATTTCCGGAAGTCGGGGGGCGGTTAAACCCCTTCGACGGTGCGCCGCACACCGTCTACCTGCCGCGCCGCACTTCCTATGAAATCGCAGCGACGACCGACGTGGAAATCGCGGTGAATATCGCGCCCGCCTCGCGCGACACGGCAAAGCCCACCCTCATCACGCCCGAAATGACGCGCTCGTTCGAGCTTGGCAGGGACAACTTCACGCGCCGCGCTACCGTGATGCTGGACGAAAAGTTCGACTCCGAGCACTTCTATATCGGCGAGGGCATGATACCGTCCGGCAACTGGTCGGGCTATCCGCCGCACCGCCACGACGTCGACAATCCTCCGGAGGAAATCGACATGGAAGAGACCTACTTCTATCTCTTTAATCCCCCGCAGGGCTTCGGGATACAGAAAATCTACACTCCCGACGGCCGCATCGACGAGACGTACACCGTCAAGAATTACGACACCGTCGCGATAGCCGAGGGGTACCATCCGCTCTGCGGCGCGCCAGGGTACGACATGTACTACCTCTGGACGATGTGCGGGCAGAACAACAGGGGGCTCATCTCGTCGATGGATCCCGCGCACAAATGGGTGGTGGGCAAATAATGCGCCGCCTGTTTTTAGGCATCGATTTCGGGACGGGCGGCTGCAAGGCGACCGCCGTCTCCGAGAGCGGCGAAGTGGTCGCGGACGCTTCGGTCGAATACCCGACCGAATATCCGCGGCAGGGCTGGTCGGAGCAAAACCCCTCCGACTGGTACGCCGCGATGTGCAGGGCGGTTGCCGAGGTCGGCGCGAAAGGGGCGGACTTGTCGAAAGTCGCCGCCGTTTCCTTTGACGGCTCGACGCACAACGCGGTGCTGCTCGACGGCAATATGTCTCCCGTCCGCAAGACCATAATGTGGACCGACCAGCGCAGCGTTGCGGAGTGCGAAGAGCTCCGCAAAACCTGCCGCGACGAGATTTTTTCAACCGCCTACCAGATGCCGACGCCCACTTGGACGCTTCCGCAGATGATGTGGCTGAAAAACAACGAGCCCGAAGTCCTCAAAAAGACGCGCCGCGTGCTGTTTGTAAAGGACTACGTCCGGTACCTCGTCACGGGGGTTGCGGTTACGGACTACATAGAGGCGCAGGGCACGCTCTTTTTCGACATGGAGAGCATGTCGTGGAGCGAGAGGCTCGTCGGGCTTTCGGGGCTTGATTTAGCCTCCCTGCCCGAGATCGTCAAGCCGGCGGATCCCGCGGGCAGGGTGACGGCGCAGGCGGCGAGGGATCTCGGAATCGCCGAGGGAACCCCCGTGGTATGCGGCACGAGCGATTCCGCCGTCGAGGACTACGGCGCGGGCGCGATAGAGCCCGGCGACTGCATTTTGAAGCTCGCCACCGCAGGAAACGTCAACGTCATGACCGCCGAGCCGCACCCGTTCAAGACGACTCTCACCTATTCGCACGTAATCGAGGGCATGTGGTACACGGTTTCGGCGACCAACGCTGCGGCGCTGTGCCAGAGGTGGTTTCGCGACGCCTTTTGCGATGCGGAAAAATCCCTCGCAGCCTCGACGGGCGGGCGGGTGTTCGCCCTCATGGACGCTCTCGCCGAAAAGTCGCCCGTGGGCGCCAACGGCGTCATGTTCCATCCCTATTTGCAGGGCGAGCGTTCCCCGTACTGGGATTCCGACCTGCGCGCGAGCTTCACGGGAATATCCATTTCCTCCACGCGCGGAGATTTCATGCGCGCCCTCCTGGAGGGGGTCGCGTTCTCGCTGAAAGACTGCTACGGGGCGATAGAGGAGATGGGGCTCGGGGTAAAGCGCATATTCCTCATAGGCGGCGGCGCCAGAAGCCCCCTTTGGAGCTCTATAGTCTCGGACGTGTTCAACATGTCCGTGGCTGTTCCCGTCCCGGGAGACGCTTCATACGGGGCCGCTCTCTTGGCGGGCGTCGGCGCGGGCGCTTTCGATAGCCCCGCGGACGCCGTGAAGAAATGCCTTAAAATAGGCAGGTTTGTGGAGCCCGACCCGTCGTCGGCGTCGCGCTACGCGGAGCTGTTTGAAAAATACAAGGCGGCGCACGACGCGCTCGCGCCCGTCTACAAAATGAAATAATTTCCAAAACCAAACAGTAAGGAGAAATAAAATGTTTGTCTCAAAAGGCAACTACATGTTTGAAATGGTCCGCACGGAGCTCGAAGACGCCGTGGGGGCGGAATATGTGAACACGGGGGATTCCGACAAATTCGGCCATTCCATAGACTACTATTGGATTCCCGAAATGTGGCACGACCGCGGCAAGGAAACCAAGAAGCCCGATTTTGTCGTCCACCCCGGAAGCGCCGAGGAAGTCGCGCAGGTGATTAAAATCGCCAACCAGTACAAGATTCCCGTCGTCACCTGGGGCGGCGGTTCGGGCTCGCAGGGCGGGGCGCTCCCCGTGTTCGGCGGCATAGTGCTCGACACCAAGCGCATGAACAGGGTGATTAAAATCGACGAACAGTCGCTCACCGTCACCGCCGAAACCGGCATCATCGCCCGCCACCTCGAATGGGCGGTCAACAAGAGCGGCTATTCCACAATGCACCTGCCCGCTTCCGTGGCGTGCGCGACCATAGGCGGGTTCCTCGCCCACCGCGGCACCGGCGTGCTCTCAACCAAGTGGGGCAAAATCGAGGACATGGTGATGAGCCTTGAAGTCGTCACCCCCACCGGCGAAATCATCAACACGCTTCCGATTCCGCGCCACGCCTCCGGCCCCGACCTTACCATGATGTTCCTCGGCAGCGAGGGCACTCTGGGCGTGATAACGAAAGTGACGCTTAAAATCCATCCTGTTCCGGAGGCGCGCAAATTCCGCGCGTACCTCTTCAAGGATTTCCATACCGCAATGAGCGCGGGCGCCGACCTCATGCGCAGCCGCCTGCGCCCGTGCGCCGTGCGCCTCTACGACGAAACCGAGACGCGCACGCACGTCCAGAAGGTGTTCGGCATAGACATCGATTCCGGCGCGTATCTCGTGTTCGGCTTCGACGGCAGGGAAAAAATCGTCGATCTCGAAATGGAGTACGCGCGCGAAATCATGGAGAAGAAATACAAGGGGCGCGACCTCGGCAGCAAGGGCGGCGACCTCTGGTGGAACAACAAGTACAAGTTTTTCTATCCCGGCTATATGTTCCACATTCCGCAGGCATTCGGCACGCTCGACACCGTCGCGGACTTCTCGCACATAGAAGACGTGTATTGGGCGATGAAGAAGGCCGTAAACAAGAACTTCCCGCAGGCGCGCTTCATAGGCCACTTCTCTCACTGGTACGAGTGGGGCTGCATGCTCTACGCGCGCTTCATATTCGAGGGCAAGGATGTCCCGCAGGACGCCGACGAAGCCGCCGCCCTCTACAACAGGGTCTGGGACGTCGCCATACGCGAGGCAATCGCGAACGGCGGCGTGATCAACGAGCACCACGGCGTGGGCCTCAAGCTCGGCCGCTATATGAAGGACTTGTACAAGAACAGCTTCTACATCCTTCAAGACCTCAAAAAGGTTCTCGACCCCAACAACATCATGAACCCCGGCAAAATGGGTCTGTAAAGGAGATTTGCAATGAATATAGACAGTTTTCAGGAAGACATCAAAAAGTGCCGCTTCTGCTTCATGTGCCGCCACCTCTCGGGCGTCGGCAACGTGACTTTCCGCGAAGCCGACACCCCGAGAATCCGCACGGCGATGGTCTACGGCGTCCTGCTCGACAACTCGAAGCTCGCCAACGCCGACTTCATCGACACGGTTTATTCGTCCGACCTCTCGGCGGCGTGCCGCTACCACTGCGTCAACCACTTTGACGAAAACGGCATAATGCTCGCCGCGCGCCGCGACATAGTGGAAAACGGCCTCGCGCCCGACGACGTGAAGAAGCTCGCCGAAAAGCTCGCCGCCGAGCCCGCCGCGCCGAAGATTTCCGGCTCCGGCGACGTTCTCTATTACGTTGACGCCGACACCGCGGCGGTCGCTTCGGAAGCCAAGGCCTTCGACAAAATCGCCAAGAAAGCCGGCGTGAAATACCGCGCGGGCAGGGGCGGCAACACGGGCAAGGCTCTCTACGTTCTCGGCTACGCCGACGCCGCCAAAAAGGCGGCAGCGGAATTCGCCGAGGCGGTCAACAAGTCGGGCGTCAAGACGGTTGTCGTCTCCAACCCCGCCGTTTACGACGCGCTTGTCAACGATTTCAAGGCATGGGGTGTAAAGCTCTCCGCCAAGGCCGTCCACGCAAGCGAATTCATAGCTTCCCTCAAGCTCAAATTCTCCAAGAAGCCGGGCAGGCTCTGCTATCTTGAAAGCGACTTCCTCAAAAACTACAACGGCAATCTCAAATTCCCGAGAATGCTGCTCGGCCAGCTCAAAGCCGAGAGCGCGGAAGGCTTTGCAACCGACCTCACTTCGGAGAAGACCCCCTTCATGTTCGGCACGAACAACGAGGAGTCGTACACCTGCGGCGAGGGCGCGGTCGTCTTCGCGCAGCTCAGGCCCGAGATCGCCAAGAAAATGGCCAAGTACGTTGAGGAGCGCGCCGACAAGGGCTGCCTGATAGCGGTCGCTTCCCCCTATACGAAGGCCCAGCTTGGCAAGAACACCAAGCTCAAGGTTTCCACCCTCACGGAGATCGCGGCGGACTGCCTGTAAAAAAGGTTGAAATAAAATGCCTCTCGTAACCTTGAAGGAAATACTCCCCGAAGCGCGCCGCCAAAAGCGCGCGGTCGGGGCGTTCAACGTCGCCAACGTCGAGGCCGCAATGGGCGCAATCCGCGCGGCCGAGGGCGAAAAGCTCCCCGTTATCATCCAGATTTTCCAGAGGCTCTTCCTCACGGAAAAGGGCTCGGATCTGGCGGGAGCTGTTTTGCGCATGGCGCACAGATGTAGCCAGCCGGTAGTCGTCCACCTCGACCACGGCGGGTCGCCCGAAATCGTGAGGAAGGCTCTCGCCGCCGGCGTATCGTCAGTCATGTTCGACGGCTCGACGCTCCCGTTTGAAAAGAATGCGGAGCTCACCAGGTACGCCGCCGACTACGCCCACACCCTCGGCGCGAGCTGCGAGGGCGAGATCGGGCATGTGGCGATGGGCGACGAAAACGCCATCACCACCGTCGAGGAGGCCGTTGCCTTCCACAAGGCAACCGGCGTCGACGCGCTCGCCGTCTCGATAGGCACGGTGCACGGCTTCTACAAGGCGGATCCCAAGATCGAGGCGGGGCGCTGCGCCGAAATAGCCGAGGCCCTCCCGGGCGTTCCGCTCGTGTTGCACGGCGGCACGGGCACTCCGCCCGCGGATCTCCGGAAAGTCATCGAAAACGGAATATCCAAGATAAACATCGCGACCGAATTTATGGACACATTCCTGAAATCGACGCGGAGGGAGCTTGACAAGCTCGGCGGCGGATTCGCGCCGATCGACAAGTTCATGGATCCCGTAATCGACGACTGCGCGGCGCACGCGGCGCGCCTTCTGAAATTCTTTGCGGGCAAATAGCCCGCCGAAGGGGGGAGCGCCCGACGCTTCGGCGCCCCTCTCCTTTTTTATTCCCGTCCCGCGCGGCGAAAGCCGGCAATTACAACAAAACGCAAGATTTTTACGCCATGAAATTGAGAAGACTTGAAAGCCACGAGGAAATGTACAAATGGATGCTGCTGGCGCTGCTGTGGGTCGCATACTTCATTCACCAGGGATCGAGGCAGATATACCCTTCGATTCTGCCGCAGATAAAAGAGTATTTCGGCGAGGGCAGTTCCGCAAAAATGGGCGCGGTGATGACGGCTTTCGCTTTCACTTACGGTGTCACCGTTCTGTTTTCAGGGCTCGCCAGCGACTTCCTGCGCAGAAAGTGGATGATAGTCTTTGGAGTTCTCACTTTCTGCTCGGGCATATTCCTCTCGGGATTTGTGGCGAGCATCGGGCTTATGATTTTCACCTACGGCGTGCTGAACGGGCTGGGGCAGGGGTGCTACTATCCGCCGGCATCGTCGCTTCTGGGGCAGCACTTTGAAAAGAACCGCTCCACCGCATTTTCAATTTTGCAGACGGCGCAGTATCTGGGCATAATAGTGTGCAGCCTGTTCGCGGGCTATATCGGAAACATTCCGAGTGTCGGCGGCTATGAGGGCTGGCGGCTCGCGTTCTTCTCCGTCGGCGGCGCCGGCATAATATGGGCGCTGGTGCTATCATTTCTGATGCGCTATTCGCGCGAGCTCATGGCGAAAAAGTCGCCCGCAGGCGACGATGCGGCAACCCTTAAAGACGCGCTGCTTGTGATGGTTCGCAAGCCGTCCGCCATAATACTCGGGCTCGTGTTCGGAATGAACGTGTGCATAGACATCGGATACAAGACGTGGATGCCCGACTTCCTCCAGGAAGTCCACGGCTTGGAGCCCGCCGCCGCCGCGTTCAACGCCGTTATATGGTCGTACATAGGGGCGTTTATCGGAATAATGATAGGCTGCCGCATAACCGACAGGCTCGCCGCGGGCGGCAGAAAAGTCATACGCTTCGAGACTACCTCCGTCGGCTTTCTGCTGACGGCGCCGTTTGCCGTTCTCATGGCGTTTCTCGGAAACGACATTCTCTGCTATGTCTCGCTTTTCTTCTTCGGATTTTCAAGGGGCGTATACGACTCGAGCCTATTCGCCTCCCTCTTCGACGTTGTCCAGCCAAAGTATAGGGCGACCGGCATGGGGATAATGCTGTGCTTCGGCTTCATAATCGGCTCAGTTTCCCCCACCGTTCTCGGATGGATTCGCGACATGCTGAATCCCCAGTACGCCATCGCGAGCCTCTCCATATGCTGCCTTTCAGCCGTCGCGCTGCTTATGATAGCAAAGTTCTTTTTCTTTAATAAGGACTACGAAGAATCCTAATCCACGATTTGGCGAATGCTTTTGGCGAATAGCTGCGTTAGGGAAGCCGCCAAGACCGCT
>OLGD01001431.1_pt1 | contig 35838 bp, 23 predicted proteins | sample 1605311 | NCBI WGS metagenome assembly OLGD01 (sample SAMEA3888917, study PRJEB22519) | human gut metagenome | biome: human gut; feature: human-associated habitat; material: faeces | place: Denmark | collected 2010
GGTCCCAAAGTCATGCTTTTTCATGCAAGCATGAAGCGCATAACCTTTTGACCCTATTATCATTTTATAAGTGTAAAAAGGTGCTGTCAGCTCTAAAGCATGGCAGCACCACTTATTTATTCTATTCTGTTTTTATGATTGTCTTACATTTCCATTAATTCTTAAAACTATGAATCGGCGCCGGAATCCGTCCGGTACGGTTGATGAACTTCTCACAGGAATACGGATTCACCGGCATGATCGGCGCATACCCCAGAAGCCCGCCGAATTCCACGGTCTCTCCAACCCCTTTTCCGATTACCGGAATCAGGCGGACCGCTGTCGTCTTCTGATTGATCATACCGATTGCCATTTCATCGGCCGTAATTCCGGCAATGGTAGCTGCGGAAGTATCTCCCGGAATAGCGATCATATCCAGACCTACGGAGCAGACACAGGTCATAGCCTCCAGCTTTTCCAACGTCAGAGCGCCTGCGTTGACTGCATCGATCATTCCCTGATCTTCACTGACCGGAATAAATGCACCGCTTAATCCGCCTACATAGGAGGATGCCATAACACCGCCCTTTTTCACCTGGTCATTCAATAATGCCAGAGCTGCAGTTGTTCCCGGAGCTCCTACGGACTCCAGACCAATTTCCTCCAGAATCTCAGCGACGGAATCGCCGATCGCAGGCGTCGGAGCCAGCGACAGGTCTACGATACCGAACGGCACACCGAGACGTTTGGACGCCTCCTGAGCGACAAGCTGTCCCACACGTGTTACCTTAAATGCTGTCCTCTTGATCGTCTCGCAGAGCACCTCAAAATTCTTACCTCTTACTTTTTCCAGTGCGTGCTTTACAACACCAGGACCGGATACGCCCACATTGATGATGGCATCTGCCTCCGTCACGCCGTGGAATGCACCTGCCATAAATGGGTTGTCATCCGGAGCATTACAGAATACCACCAGCTTTGCACAGCCCATACAGCTATTATCTTTGGTTGCCTCTGCCGTTTCCTTGATGATTTCTCCCATCAGCTTTACCGCATCCATGTTGATTCCCGTCTTTGTGGAACCTACGTTTACGGAACTGCATACATTCCCTGTCTTTGCAAGTGCTTCCGGAATGGAACGGATCAGATATTCGTCTGCCTGCGTCATTCCCTTGGAAACCAGCGCCGAATAGCCGCCGATAAAATTAACGCCAACCTCATGCGCTGCTCTGTCCAGAGTCTCGGCAATGGTTACAAAGTCCTTCGGACCTTTACAGGCTGCCGCACCGATCAGCGCAACCGGAGTCACAGAAATTCGCTTATTCACTACCGGAACCCCATATTCTCCTGCAATCTCATCACCGGTTTTCACCAGATTTTTGGCATACTTTATAATCTTATTGTAAATCTTTTCGTTTACCTTCTCAAGATCAGAATCAATACAATCCATAAGACTGATACCCATCGTGATCGTTCTCACATCCAGATTCTCTTCTGCAATCATATGATTCGTCTCATTGACCTCAAACATATTAATCATGTGATCCTATCTCCTTTTCCTCTGTTCTCACAAAAAAGATGCATCGCTTTAAATCCGGTGCATCATATCAAAGATTTCCTCATGCTGGCACTGGATCGTAACACCAATCTCTTCGCCCAGCTGCTTCAAATCCTCAGACATCTCTGCAAAAGCTTTTGTACAATCGGATGCATCCACAATCATCATCATGTTGAAAAAGCCCTGCACGATTGTCTGCGAAATATCCTCAATATTAACGTTCACATCCGCCAGATAATTGCAGACCTTTGCAATGATACCTACCGTATCCTTCCCTACGACTGTAATAATGGTTCTCTTCATAATAGACTCTCCTTTATTCAAAAATTAATTTTTTTTGCTGTTTCGAAGCACCTTTTCTTTTTTTACACGATAACAAGATCTGATACTTCATTCCGTCTCGCCACGGCGATATGAAAATCTTTAGATGTATAAGGGGTATCTCCCATCGTAACCTCCGAACATACCGTTTCAAAAGCAAGCGCCTCATAATTATTTTCCTGGCTGAGATGCCCAAGCAAAATGTCCTTCATGCCGTCATGCAGCAGTTTACATAAAAGCTGTCCCGCCATACAATTGGACAAATGTCCCCGTTCACCTAAAATCCGCTGTTTCAGATAATAGGGATAGGCTCCCACCTGGAGCATATTCACGTCATGGTTCGCCTCAAGAAGCAATGCATCCAACCCCTGCAGATTCTTTACGATATAATCATCGTATTTACCCAGATCTGTGGCAATCCCCACCGAACGTTCTCCATGGCTGATCCGGTATCCCACAGGTTCCGCCGCATCGTGGGAAATTGTAAATGGATTAATCTCCAGATCTCCTATGGAAAATGCCTGATCTGCTGAAATCTCATGAAAAATTCCTTCCGGAAATTTGCCCAGACTGCTGCAGTTTTGGATCTCCCGTATCGTTCCCGGAGTGGCATATATGGGAATCTGATGTTTTCTTGAGAGGACACCTAACCCCTTAATGTGGTCAGAATGTTCATGCGTAATCAGTACTCCATCTAAATCTTTTCCGGTATGCCCAATCGTATTCAGTCCGTTCTCTACCCGCTTTCCGCTGATGCCCGCATCAACCAGAATACTGGTGGTGTCGCTGCCCGCAAAAATACAGTTGCCGCTGCTCCCGCTTGCAATACTACAAAGTTTCATATGTACTCATCCTTTGATCTATCTGTCTGATGGTGTCCTCCAGATCACCGCTGTTATCAATCTCAAAATCACAGTGGTCAGAAAATTCTTCCTCTGACAACTGACTTGCCATGATTTCATCAATTTTATGCTCGGTATATCCCCGATCCTGCTTCAGGCGCTCCCTGCGGACATGCTCATCTGCATAAATATACCACAGTTCGTCACAAATTTCATCATATTTATCTTCAATTAATAATGCTGCTTCCACAAAAAAGAAGAGTGTCCCCTGTTTTTCCTCCCGTTCGATCGCTTTTCGGATATATTTTTTCACACTGGGGTGTACGATTTCATTGACCTTCAACCGCATCTTCTCATCCCGGAAAACAACAGAAGACATCTTTTTCCGGTCAAAGTTACCGGAAGCATCGGTAAACCCGGGACCAAGAAGTTCAAGCAGCGGCTTATAGCAAGCCTGTCCGGGCTGCATCAGCAGATGAGCCGCCTCATCTGCCTGCAATACCGTCGCATCAAAATTCTTCCCGATATAAGTCAAAACCTCACTCTTTCCCGAACCGACACCACCGGTTATTCCAATAATCTTCATCTTCTGTCTCCTCCATCAATCTTACGTCTATTCCATACTTTGCATATTCCTCTGTTCAGCCTTCGTCAATGCGCTTCATACCAGTTTTTTCCGGTATTCATATCTACTTCCAGAGATACTGCTAGGTCTGCGGCTCCCTTCATCTCCTGCCGAAGCAGTCTGCATACAGCTTCTACTTCCTCTTCCGGCGCCTCAATCAACAACTCATCATGAACCTGGAGCAGCAGTCTTGCCCGAAATCCTTCCATCTTCAATCTCTGGTTGACCCGCACCATGGCAATCTTAATGATATCCGCCGCCGTTCCCTGTATCGGTGCATTCATCGCTACGCGTTCGCCGAAAGAACGCTGCATAAAGTTACTTGATTTCAGCTCCGGCACCGGTCTGCGGCGTCCGAACATGGTAGTCACATACCCTTCCTCTTTTGCCTTTGCAACCGTTCCATCCAGAAACTCTTTGATACCGGGATACGTCTCAAAATATTTTTCGATATAATCAGATGCTTCCTTTCGGGTAATACTCAGATCCTGACTCAGTCCAAACGAGCTGATGCCATACACAATTCCGAAATTCACCGCTTTTGCATTTCTCCTCTGAAGGGGAGTTACCTCATCAAAGGGAACGTGAAATACCTGTGAAGCTGTGATCCGGTGAATGTCCTGGGCTTCCCTGTATGCCTGAATCAAACGCTCATCCCCGGAAAGATGTGCCAGCACACGCAGCTCAATCTGGGAATAGTCTGCATCGATAAAGACACACCCTTCCTCCGGCACAAAAACCTTTCGGATCAGACGCCCCAGCTCCATGCGGATTGGGATATTCTGTAAATTCGGTTCCGTACTGCTGATTCTTCCGGTCGCTGTGATCGTCTGGTTAAAGGTAGAATGAATTCTGCCATCCGGTCCGATACAGACTGCCAGCCCATCCGCATACGTAGACTTTAACTTTGTCAGCTGACGATACTCCAGAATATCATTGACAATCGGTGCCTCCGGCGCCAGCTTTTCCAGCACATCCGCGGCGGTGGAATACCCGGTCTTTGTCTTCTTGCCTCCGGGCAGTTGAAGCTTTTCAAACAAAATAACACCCAACTGCTTCGGCGAATTGATATTAAACGCTTCTCCCGCCTGCTGATAGATCTCTTTTTCCAATTCTGTAATCCGTACCTGCAACTGCTCTCCATAGGTCTTTAATGCCTCTCCTTCCGCCCGGATTCCTGCTTTCTCCATATCATAAAGCGTAAATGCCAGCGGAATCTCTACCTCGCGGTATAACTGATACATCCCAAGCTCCTTTAATCTCTGTGTCAGCGGCTCTTTCGAACAGTAAGCACTATAGGCCATATAGCCGCCATAGGAGGCAAGAATTCCCGGATCAACCTTACAGAACTTCGGCAGCTTACTGCTTCCGAATAAATCCTCCGCCGTGGTCAGCATCTCACCCGCAAACTCTTTGGCAATGTCATCATACGTATAATTCGATTTTAACGGATTCAGAAGGTAAGCGGCAATCTGACTGTCGAATACCTTTGTCTGCTCTGCTTCCTCCACATAAGACAGCATCCCCTTGATATCGGGAACGGACACCATCCCGCAGACCTGAAATAACTGATTTAAGTACTCTCGTATCTTTTCTTGGGTAAAGGTTTCTCCTGCCGGAAGGTAATACACATCCTCTCTTCCAAGGGCAATGCCGATTCCCCAAAGCTTTTCATCCTTTACAAGCGCTGCTCCTGCCGTCTTCGCTGCTCCTGCCTTTACCAGAATCTCCTGAATCTGCTCTTCCCTGTCAGGAACTTTCACTTCCAACGTTTCTTCCAGAACCGTATTTCCATCCTCAAAGCGAGTCAGCAGATTCTTAAAATCCAGCTTGCGGAACATCTCGTATGCCTCCGGAGTATAGAGATTCTCCAGGCGGGCCTTCTCCAGATGATAGTCGATGGGACTGTCCGTACAAATCGTGGCCAGCGTCTTGGATAACTGTGCAAGATTATAATGTTCCCGCAGGGACTGCTGTGCTTTCTTCGGCTTAATCTCATCCACATGGGCATAAGCATTTTCCACCGTCTGGTACTCCAGAAGAATCTTTGTCGCCGTCTTCTCTCCGACCCCCGGAATTCCCGGAATATTGTCGGAAGCATCTCCCATCAGCGCTTTCAAATCTATAATCTGCTTCGGCGCAAGCTGATATTTCTCCAGGACCTCCGCCGTATGATAATCTTCCATTGTCGTCTTCCCCATCCGGGTCTTCGGGATCCGGATCAGAATATGGTCTGTGGCAAGCTGCAGAAGGTCTCTGTCCCCGGATACAACCGTAACTTCCATCCCTGCCTTCTCACAATTCACCGCGATGGTCCCCAGAATATCATCCGCCTCGTATCCTTCCCTGGTCACGATAACCACGCCCATACTTTTCAGCACTTCCTGCATCAGCGGGACCTGTTCCTTAAGCTCCTCCGGCATTCCCTTTCTGGTTCCTTTGTATTCTGCATATTGCATATGACGGAATGTGGGTGCATGCACATCAAATGCCACCGTCAGGTACTGAGGTTTTTCCTCCTCCAGTATTTTAAATAAGATATTCAGAAATCCGTACACCGCATTGGTATGCCGGCCTTCCGAATTCGTCAGATCCGGTACCCCGTAAAATGCACGGTTCAAGATACTATGACCATCAATCAGTACTATTTTTTCACTCATATACTTGTTGCCTTTCTTTTATTCTCTGCCTGTTACCCATCGGATTCTCCGGAAGCCGCCGTCTAAAAGAGATCCGGAAGCTGAAGGATATCCATGAACTGCAAGGTCAACAGAATATCTGCCGCAAGCAGAAGAACAATGGTCACTGCCAATATCCTTTTTTTGCGCTTTTTCCGCTTCAGCATAAGTTCCTTTTCCTGCAGCTCCTGTAAAAGCATCGCCTTAATGTCATAAGATACATCTGCCCCCTCCTCCAGAACCCGGGTGGCAAGACCGATAATAAAGTATGTCTCCAATTCCTCATAACAATCCGGACAGGAACGGACATGTTCTATAAAACCTTCCAGTTCTTTTGCTTTCAGACCATTCTTCAGATAATCCTGAATCATATTCTGGCATTCCTTACAAGTCATGGAAACTCCTCCTTAAGATCAGAAAAATGGAGTTTTTCCCGGACGCAAGGCCGGAAAAACCCCATCCCTTTGATAAATGATAGAATCATTTTATCACACTTTCCCCTTTGTTTCCACAAAAGATTTGGATATTCAGGCAAAGACGAACTGCACACATACACACCACTTACTGATTTATGGCTCCAGCAATCCGTATTTTTTCTTAATCCGATCCAGTTTCTTCATCATCGGCTCTCCAAGAACCCCAAGAAAAATCACGGTGGATCCCCCATGCACCAGATTCAGCGGAAATCCACTGGCATACACTGCAAGAAAACTGGCAAGTTCCAACTTCCCTGTTCCAAGCGAGACACTGGAAGTATCCATTAATATTCCATAAATCACCAGGACAGACAAACCGCCGTAAAGACACAGCCATACCTTAAAATGCTTCCATCTGCCCCGCTTTCTCCGAAAAATCAATCCTGCCAGGAATCCGATGATTCCAAAAGAAAACATCTGCCAGGGTGTCCATGGTCCCTGTCCAAAGAAAAAATTTGACACAAAACCTGCAAGCGCACCGGTCAGAAATCCCGCCTCTGCCCCCAGACTGATTCCTGCGATGATTACAATGGCTGCCGTGGGCTTAAAATGGGGAAGCATAAAAAATGCCGCCCGTCCTGCCGCGGCAAGGGCCGCCGTCACTGCGATTACCACCACCTCCCTCGCCTGTGGTCTCCGGTTTTCAAACACCAGAAAAAATGGCAGCATGGAAAGTACAATGACACACAGCGAGATAAAATATTCGCTTCGGTTATTCAGAAAAAAGATTCCAAAAAAGATTACCGCAGGAATTGCCGCCAGAATCAATGCAGAAGCAAGTATCGTCCTTCGGCCGATTCCCTGATCCTCCTGCTCATATCTGGTGATATAATACTCTGCTCCATACTCTTTTCTGGTATCAAGAAGCGGGCGGAGCGCAAAAAGCATTACAATTCCCAGAAGGATCTGTACATACGCATATGCGGAAAGCTGCACATGACTGTTGATTGTCAGATTCCAGAAAGAATTACGTTTTCCCTCCAGCAGATCCAACATCATATTTGTATCCATAACCCAGGCGAAAACCACCAGTGAGAGAAACGCATTATAAAGAAAAGTGATACGTCCAAGCCACACTGCTTTTACCCGAAAGCGGTATGATGCCAGTATAAATATCACACACAAACTCACACCAATCCACATGGCAGCTTCCAGCCTCACCGCCATCCGGGTTCCAACCTGTACCACACGCTCCGGCACCGGATAGCCCCATGTCAATCCTTCGTAAAATCCGGAAAGTCTGCAAAGCGTACTGGTATCAGGATATGGAGAATACTTCAGTTCAGGCATAGAAACCCAGGGCAAAAAAAGCATGGAAACAATCTCAAAAAACGCCGCTGCCACAGGAATCATCGCCTGGGTGTCCATTCCCCTGGCAAACCGTCCATCTTCTGTCTCCCTTCTCATCATCTTTGACATTGTCTGATCACATCCTTTACTGTCACTGCTTCCGGATACCATTTTCTCGCCATCCGGTTCACAGCAGTTGTATAGAAGCTGTTCCCACAAAAAAACTGCCGGGAGGGTTTGCTGGTCACAACGCTGCCGTTAAAAAACAGGGCACAGATATCTGCATATTCCGCACAAAATTCAATATCATGGGATACCATGATAATCGTCTTTCCCTCATTGAGAAGATTTCGGAAAATCTTCGCCAGTTTTCGCTTATAGAAACTGTCCATACCTTTTGTCGGCTCATCAAGAAGCATAACCTCCGGATTCAAAAGCAGGACTTTTGCAAGTGCCGCTCTCTGCTGTTCTCCGCCGGATAAATCATAAGGATGTGATTTCAGAAGATGGGGGATTTCCGTCTGTTCTGACACTCTTTGTATCGCTTCCGGATTTCCCCTCTTCCCAATGATTTCCCACAGATCCTCTTCCACCGTATCCTTTACAAACAAAGACTGGGGATTCTGCGGCAAGATTCCCAGAATCTTCCCATGAATTTCCTGTTCCTGGTATTTTCTGATATCCTTTCCTTTCAGGAAAATCTTTCCCCGATACGGCTTATACAGCCTTCCGAGCAGAGAAAGCGTTGTGGTCTTCCCGGTTCCGTTGCCGCCTAAAAGACAGTAAAGCTCTCCCGCATGAACCTGCATATTCAGATCCTGTACGACATCCGGTGTATTCTTCTCATAGCGAAACCAGACATCTTTCGTCTCCATGATAACAGCAGCATTTTTATTTTCGGATGCTTCCGATGTTCCGATGGCTGCTGCAGAAGCGCTTACTTTTGTTTTCTCAAACGCCTCTGCCGTTGACTTTGCAGCACTGTTTCGGTATTTTTCCAGCCATTCCCGCCCCTCCCGGACGGTCACCGGACATTTGCCCGTCCCGCCCAGTACATGAAAGGTCCGCATCGGAACCGGCATAGCATAAAACATATCATTGTCTTTGAGTTTTGAAATCAGGTTTTCCGGTCTGTCAAGAACCAAGGTCTCTCCCTGCTCCAGCACCAGCACCCGGTCCGCATAGGCAAGAACCTCCTCCAGCCGATGCTCGATCAGGAGAATCGTCGTCCCCAGTTCTCTGTTAATTTTTTTGAGAGTTGCCAGAAAGTCCCCTGCCGCAAGGGGATCTAACTGGGAGGTCGGTTCATCCAGTACCAGAAGATCCGGCTGCATCGCCATAACAGATGCCAGATTCAGCATCTGTTTCTGCCCGCCCGACAGCTCCTCCACATTTTTCATAAACCAGGTCTGTATCCCGAAAAAGCTTGCCATCTCGGCCACCCGAAGACGGATCACACCTGGTTCATATCCCAGATTCTCCATCCCGAAGGCCAGCTCATGCCATACCTTATCCGTCACGATCTGATTATCCGGACTTTGCAGGACATAGCCGATTCGCGATGCCTGCTCCCGAACCGACACTTCACGCAGAGGTATCCCATCCAACAGGATCTCTCCCGTCACAGTTCCATAAGGCGACATGGCCGTCTTAAAATGCCGGAGAAGAGTGGATTTCCCGCAACCAGATTTCCCGCATATCACCAGGAATTCCCCCTCCCGAATCGAAAGGCTGATATTTTTCAGCGCTGCTTTCGTCTGCTCCGGATAAGTAAATGTCAGATTTTTGATCTCAAATAACGCCACCGGACGGCCTCCTTTCCATTCAAAAGCACCGGCAGAAAACATAGGATTCCATATCCCAGATAGACAAGCACTGCCGCCGGAATATTCTCATTCATTTTAAATACCGGAAAATACAAGATGCTCACCCACTGTTTCGCTGCTGCATAGAGGAAAGCCAAAAAAAACATTCCTAAGAACAGAAGCATTCCTGCATCCCTTTTCGTAAACCGATAAATACTGTAATTTGTTCTTCCCCTCAGACCGTAGCCCCGGGATTTCATGGAATCTGCCGTCTCCACCGAGTTTTCAAGCGCCCATGTGGTAGTGATGGACAGAATCTTCATCCCATGCAAGGCCCGTTCACTCCATTTTCCGCTGGATACATCTCTCCCGATACACCGCTGTGACTGGGAAACCTTTCTCACCTGATTTGTAAAACGCGGGACAAACCGCAGAGTCATGGAAAACAGCAAAGAAAAGGCGGGGATCGTTTTTCCAAACAGATACATCACCTTATCCGAAGTCATAACGAGATGAAAACAGGAACACCATAAAAGTACCGCTGCCAGCATCAGACCCGATACAATCCCATACACGATAGATTCCAGAGTTACCGGATTTCCATCCTTCAGATAAAACAACATGGTTGCTCCCTCATGGCTGAATACAGGATTGATCACTGCCATCAGCAGCATCACCGGAAAAATTCCAAACAAAATTCTGCGAAAGGCTTTCTCTCTTTGCAGGCAGAAGCTGTACAGCATTGCCGCACAAAGAGAGAGCCCCAAAAATACCGGATGCATAAAAAACATGGAACTTCCGATAACCATCAAAAAGTATATAAAGTTCACCACCGGGTGATATGACGAAAAAGTATCCATACCTCCCCCTTACCGACCCAGATCCCTGCCCAGATCACAGGTATAATGCCATTCAATCACATCTCCGCTTTGAATCTGGTAACGGCTGCATCCATAGTTGGGATACCAGCCGTTTACACAGTACATCCATCCGGAATATCTTCCGCATTCCTTCTCATACAGATTGTTAATCCCTTCTACATAAGCACTGTTGTAAGCCGGGGTAAAAGATGCTTCCATATGAATCCTGTTGTTCTGCATCTCCCTGACCAGAAGATCATACACGGATTCTCCCTGATAAAAAGTGACTGTCCGCCGGGAATAGATCACGCCGTCCGCCGGGACAAGTTCCTCTTTCCCTTCTGCCAGATCTTCCATGTTATTCAGAATCGTGGAGCATTCCACATACATGGTACAGGTCAGGCTGGTATTGGTATTAACCTCCTCATCCTGTGGTTCCACAGGCTGGGGCATCCCTTCCGGCACCGGATCCGTATAATAATTATCCGCACTGGCCTTGCTTTCGCCAGATCCATGATTCTGATTTCCGCTCCTTTGTTCTGCCCCGGAAGACTGCCCGGAGGATTTTGAGGAAGTCTCTGTTTCCGCAGAAGAAGCACTTGCTTTGGAGTTATATTTACTGAAATCTTCTTCCTCATCTTCATATTGGGCATCCACATAGGCTTCATCAATATATTCCGGCCTCTTCTCATTCTGCTCCTGACTGCTTCTGGTATCTTCTTCCCTACTGTCTTCCTCCAGCGATCTGTCTGCCTCTTCCTGACTTTCCCCGGATGTTTGCTCTTCCTTCAAAGAAGAAGTCTGGCATCCGCTGAGGGCCAAAATAGCCGTCAATAGAAAACAGAGCCAGAAACTTTTTCTCTTTTTCATTCCTTCTGCCCCCTCTTCTTTCTATACAAAATCACACCGCATACAGCTGCGGCCGCCGCAAGCACACCTGCCAGTACCCCATACTTCAAATTTGAGCGTTCTTCCTGTGTACCGGTTACAACGGTTTCTTCTGTCTCATCCCAGGGAGTGGGTGTGCCAAACTCCTCCGTCTCCTCTTTAATCACTGCCTGCTCCCCTTTCGTATCCTCATCGTCCAGAGAACCCGCCAGGGCCCGTTTGGCAATAAAATAATCACCGCCCTTCTCCAGGGTAAACGCTGTCTTTCCATCTTTCACAGTGACCTTTTTCACATATTCTGCCTGCCTGTTTTCCGCATCATAACAAAAGAGCAGCAACGTATCATCCTTCAGCTCCGTATTAAGAGAGATCAACAGCTTTCCGGGGAATATATCCATCTCTTCCATACAGAGAATCAGCGGGCTTACCGCGAGGGCACGAATGTCTTCTTCATGCTCACACGTTGTCTTGATATCGTATGAAAATGCTTCGGTACGCCTGACATCCTTTCCATGAATGGTAATCGTATAAGTAACAGTGTCGGAAAGCTTTCCTTCCGCCTGCAGATTGATCTCCTTATCTTTAATCTCCTTCAGCTCTTTCTCGGAAATGATACCGCTTTGTTCTGCTTTCACCAGACTTTGCTCCGAATGACCGGAAGAAGATGCAGATTCTGCTTTTTTGGAGTTTCTGCCCGCAGTGCTGCTTCCGGTACTGCCTGCAGACGTTTTGGTACTGCCTGCAGACGTTTTGGTACTGCCTGCGGATATTTTGCTGCTGCCGGAACGCTTACCTGTCTCTGTGCTTCCGCTCTCTGTAAAACCGGACACTGCTCCGGCAATACTGCCATCCCCATAAGTTCCGTCCAATCTTAACACCTCGCCAGACAGCCAGTAGCATCCGCCCATAGAAACCTTCATCTCAATCGTTCCGGAAGCTGCCGCTGCCGTTTTTGCACTCTGAATGGTCAGTCTGCCGGGATTCAGCCAATAGAGCTGATATCTGCCATCGGATACACCGCTCTTTGCCCTTAATGTGACAGAGCCGTTCATACTTCCGTCCTGGGCAAACACAATCTGAGCTGCTGATCCTTTTACCGTCTGATCCCCCTCCTGCAAACGCACACCTGCCTTCACATCACGAACCGCCTGCACACTGCTTCCATCATAGGTCAGGGTATAACCAGAACCATTCGCCAGAACTCCCCGATAAGTAAAGGTTTCTTTCGTCGCCATCAGATTCTGGAATACCCTGGCCGGAATCACTTCATCCTCCAAAGCCCGCAAGACATCCGATGCGTCCAACAGGCTCTGCCGGTTCGTAAGCAGCTCCTGTTCCTCTATCCGCAGTGTACTGTACCGTTCCATCAAGTGCCGAACCGTCTTCTCATCATCCTGGCTGATTCTCAGAGGATCGATGCCGTCCCAGATATCCTGATCCAACCCCTCCACCAACTGCTGTCTGGCTGCGATAGCCGTCAGATATCCTTCCAGCTTTTCTTTCAGGTTTTCCTTTACCGGCCACTCTCCCAGACGTTCCAGTTCTAACAGATATTGATTCACCAGAATTTTGTCAGAAATTTTAACGGGTGTGGAAATAGCTTCAATCTTTTCCGCCAGTTCCTTTCGTGCTTCTTCCTTTTGCTTTTCTGCCTCAGCCTCCAGTTTCTCCACTCTGGCAAGAAGTTCTGTAAGCTTCGCAGCATTCGTTACCATCCCCTGCTCGCCCAAAGACAGCTTTTCGAAGGCTTCTTTTGCGGCTGCTACCGCATCTTTTTGCTCCAGGGTCAGATCTGCCGCATCCGGCAGTCCGTCAATCTGCCGGATAAGCGCCTTGACTTCTGCTTTGGCATCTGTGTGCACCGTCAGTGTCCATTCTTCCGAAGTTCCGTCCTGATGTTTCACAGTGATACCAAGCACCGTTCCTTCTTCTACAGGAATGTTCCCCTCCACAGGCGTGCTTCCGTCTGACCTGCGGTAAGAAGAAACATATGTCTTTCCATCCACAGTCACCTCCGCTGCATCATAATTTCCCACAGGTACATTCTCAAACGTAATCGTATTCGCTCCTTCTCCTACAAAAAGTGCTGCATCTGCACCGGCCGCAGCCGTATAGACTGCCCCGTCTGCCCGAGCCACATATTGAGCCGTATTTGCCGTATCCCTGAAATCATACAGATTAAGTCCCTGCTGATAATACCGGTAAGCAGCAATCGCATACATCGCCTGCCCGGTGGCCAGTGCATTGGAAGTCCGGTTTGTACTTTTATGTAAAAAACCACCGGTGGAGGTATTGTAATATTTTGCTAACCCGTCCATCAGACTTCTCCCGCCGGATGAGGTAACGGAGGAAGGATCGATTCCCATAGCCGCAAAGGCTACAATCGCCTGAGCAGTGGACTCACAATTGTAATCTCCTCCGCTTTCCAGATCTCCGTCCGCCGAAATTCCATTTCTCAGAAACGTAAGTCCTTGATCCACTGCCGCTTTCACTGCTTCGTCTCCGGTATAATAAGGCGCCAGCGCCTGAATTGCCATCCCTGTAATATCTGCATCTGCAATATTGCCGCTTAATGTCCATCCGCCGGATTTCACCTGATTTTCCAGAATATACTGAATCAGGTCTTCTCTTCTGTACTTTGCACCTTCTGGTATCGGATATCCTTTGGTATCTACCGACAATAACGCCCAGATTGCACCGTTGATTCCCTGCTCCCAGGGTTCACCCGCCAGACAGTTATAGACGCCGTCCGCAATCAGGTTCTGTCCTCCCACAGCTGTGGGATCTCCTCCTGCTGCCAGCACCGCTGCTGTCAGACGGTGCCACTCCGTAGCCGTATTTGTACTCAGTCCGTTAGAAGGATCCTGGGTATATTTCTTCCTGACGTAGGAATCCGCCGCGGCCAGAAAGCCACTGTAATTGTCAGACACCCCCAGACGTCCCAGACAAAATGCATACCAATCCGTAGACGTACTGCTGACTTTCTGCAAAAACGTACTGTTCATCACCTGCGCTCCGCTTCCACGCATCCAGTTCACAGTATTTTGAACCATCCCGTCCCAGTCATAGACAGAAGCCAGGCGCAGCCTCCCGTCTTCCTCCAGATCCAGATCTGACAGCCCGAATACCATAAGCTCCTCTTCACTGTTCCAGGAATCCAAATCTGCTGCTCCCACTTCTTCAGACTCTTCTGTTTCCTGCGATATTTCCATTTCCTGTACTGCCTTAAGTTTTTCGGTCTCTGCACGGACCGAAGCCGGGCAGAGGGAAAGAACGATTGCGGCCGTCAAACATAGACTGCATAATTTTCGTTTCATGGGTTTTCTTCCTCCCATTTATTTATGTGCGTTTTTCTTCTTTTTGTAAACCACCAGACCTGTGCAGACACCCGCCGCTGCTATCAGAGCAATCACAAGGGGAAGTACCTCTGTACGATCTCCTGTTTTTACTTTACCGGTTCTGCTTGTGCCGCTTCCGCTGCCAGAACTGTCTCTGTTTTCAGAAGAAGTTCCGCTGCCGGGACTGTTCACGGTCACAGTCGATGCTTCCACTGCCACACCGAATTTTCCCAGAAGACGGGTCTCTACGGATACTACACCATCTGTTACTTTTCCGGTTAAAGTTTCGCTCCTGCCATTCACTACATGCAGGATATGCAGGGTCTTGCCGTTATATTTCTCTCCCACCTGAATTCTCAGCGTCAGAGTTCCCTCCGGCAATACTTCCTGATTATCCTGAAACAGCCGGACATCGTACAGACGAATCAGCGCCTCCTTCGAAGTGATTTCCTTCTGCATCAGCTTTACATCACTGTCAGACGCTTTTAGTGCTTCCAGACGCAGTTCATAACCAGATAAATTTTTACCCGTTACAGATATCGGGTAATTCTGATACGTCAATGTTATATCCCCGTCCTCTTTCCCCGGTACAGGCGTCGGTGCCGGCTGATTTGGATTCTCCGGCGCAGGGGTTGGCGTTGATGTCGGCGTCGGTGTTGGGGTCGACGTTGGCGCTTGGGATGGCGTTGGGGGTGACGTCGGCGTTGGAGTCGGACCAGGAGTCGGTTCTTCCTGCCGCCGTAACTCTTCTATCCTGTCCTCAAGTGCAGTCAATGCATCTGAGAAATCTTTCGTAACGTATGCTTTCTGATCTTCTGTCAATGCTTCATAAGCATGCCTTGCTGCATCAACCGAAGGCTCATCCGTCAAAACAAGCGTTTCCAGAGGAGGCAATGCTGCAATCTGGTCCATAACCCCCTGTGCCGCTTCCTGATCTGCGGCCTCTTTTTTAAGTTCCTGCATTCTGCCCAAAGCTGCTGTCAGCTCATCCAGCAACTCCGGTGCAACCTCCTTTTTCTTATCTTCACTCAGTGCATTGTAATGAGCTTTGACACGCTCCACGGCTTCTGCTTCACGCAAGGTCAGCTCCTCTGCTGGCGGCAGCGCCTGAATCTCCTGTTCCAACAGTTTCCCAAGCTGTGCTTCTGCTTCGGTAAGTGTCAGATAATTCGTCACATACCGCTTCTCTTCCCGGGTCAGCGCATCATAAACCGCCCGCGCCGCTTCGATCGCTTCCTGACTCTCCAGTGTCACCTCACCGATCGCGGCAATCTGCTGTTCTGCCTTCGCAGCATGTTCCTTTGCTCCCGGCGTTACGTCTTCAGCCTCCAGCCATTTCTCCCAGGTAGAGGCATCCCCCCGGGAACCACCGGACCAATCCGCTGCCTCATAGCGATAATCCTCGATATAATGGAACACAATTTCATCACCGGTAGTGACATAGCAATCCTGCACCCCATCCCCCGGATGGAAACCATTTACCGTATACATCCAACCGGAATACAAGCCATTCTCTTTCTCAGCAAGACGATAATCTCCGCAGGCTGACGGAGCCGTGATGGAGCGAATATAATTCTCTTCCAGACCCTCATAGGTCAGCCCCGCTTCCTCCAAAGCAGCTGCAAAAACTTCTGCCACAGTCACTTCTTCTTTATCAAAGGTATAGGTTTCCGTTGCAAGCCAGGTGGTATAGGCATGCTTCTCTGCGGCATCCCCATGCTTTACATCTCCGATCAGACGGAAGGTTACAGCAGTCGTATTCGAATCCGCAGAAGAATCCAGAACCTTCTCCACCGTGATCGTGCACAGATTGGCTGTCAGTATATTATTTCCGTTTTTGTCCTTCTTCACTGCCGTCAGACGGTGATTTCCCAAAGCAGAAATTTTGTCTGCTGAAACTAAGAATTCCCCATCACTGTCTGTCTGCCCAATCCATCTGCTTCCTTCATAAATATCTGCCTCCGCGACGGGCGACGCCGCCCTTCCGTCATTTTGAACCGGTGTACCGCTCAGCCGAAGGAGGACTTCTTCTCCTTTGTTGATCGCAGCAGTCTCCGGATTCATCCAGGTATGCAGCATGCCTTCATAATCGGCATTGTAATAATAGCAGATGACATCATCGTCTTTTGCTAATGTATTCGCCGGATCTTCACAGACAACCCCATTGATTTCACAAACCCATCCTGCATCTTCTCCATGTCCGGCAGTATCTGCTTCTTTTCCGGGAAGTAAACTTCCTTTGGAACAGGAAAAACTTATTCTGTTTTTACTGTTTTCCAACGCTTCGATCATTGCCTGCAAAATTGTATAACCGCCATAATTATACTCGACGTATTTTTGCGCCGCCAAATCTTTTGCATCTCCAATGGCCACGGAGGCTGACTGGCAAATCACTGCATCATATCCTGCAATTGAAACGTTCACACTGCCGCTCTGCTTTGGAACCTTTTTCAATGCAGGAATCGAAACTACCTGTTCTGCTTCATTTCCTACCCTGAAGGATACCGTCTCTGCCAAATATCCGGATTTGTATGCCACCGCCGTATATTCACCCGGATCTAACAGATAACAGCCTTCCTCTTCTGCCGTCATTTTTTTGCCAGATTCATTTTTCACCAACAGTGCTGCGTCCTCATCCACATGAAAGCTTATTTTTTTCGGAGCCTCACTTCTCTTCACTTTTACCGTATAAGTCTTCGTATCCAATATTCCTTCACTGTCACTGACTGTTACGGTCACCGGAATTTTTGTAATTCCGTCCTGGAGGGCAATCACCTGAGAAGCCTTCTGGTTCATAACGCTTTTCCCATCCACCGTAATTTCCACGGTATTTTTTTCCTCAAGCGCTGTCGGCGTCAATGTTATCTCGCTCGTGGTGTATGGTACTGTCACCGTATATTCTGTCTCTGTTCCGATAAAGCCATAACCGAAATCAATGCCATCCTGATCCTCCGCATGAAGCAGTCCGTCCAGCACAGACATCTCCTCCTGTCCATCCAGTGCATGGAATTCAAGCCCATACAGATAAGCCAGCTTGCCATAGTGATCCCCGGCTTTTGCATTGGCCATCATCGCATAAGTCTTCGGATAAGCTTCCACCCCCTGATTCGGCGTAAGAATAATCTCAAAATACGCCGCATCACTGCTGCCTGCAAAAGCCTCTGTCTGAGTCAGCACATTATAATCCAGCGGGATTGTCTGAGGTGTCGTATGGTCCTTCATCGTACTCCAATAGCGCAGTGTCATGCTGACATCCTGTACCGTTGGTCTGACACGTACATATACCGGTGAAGCAGTCTTATTCAAAAGCTGATTTGTCGCAGGAGCCCAGAATACCACATTCTGGGGCAGCAGCTCATCACTTTTCACAAGGGTTGGTGTATTCGCAGCATTCCCCACCCCCTGATTTGACATCGTGGTGAAAATACTCTGGTTTGCTGCCCTGCCGAACACAGGGTTTCCTGACCTGGCTGCCGTCATCGATGTTGGTAAGGTTTTTGCCATGATTCCGATATAATTTAACTTTTCAAATTCCGATGCTTCTTTGGCATCCTCAACCTTGATCTCTACATCCGGCAATTTACAGAAGCATCCATTTACGCTCTCATCTGAATTCCCTCCGGAATAACTGCTGATTGTGCTTTCCTTCGTCAACTTTTGATGCGTGGTCGGCACGCTTCCTATAGAAGTTGTATGGATCGTTCCGTTTTTCAGCTGAATTACGCCTTCTTCTTCCAGTTTTATTTCTATGGAATTTGCATCCCGTATGTTCCACTGACAATGGCCCCCTTCTGTCGTCACCCCATCTACTTCGTATTGAAGATATGTTTCGGAAGGATATCCGGGATTATATACTGCGCCAAGCTTTGGAAGCGGAAGCACCAGTCCTTCAAAGGACACAACTGCTGTGTCTCCAACGGTCAGATCATCACGATCTGTGATGCCCTTATTCCTTATGCTGATTTCCAGTCCATTGGCATGGATCACATGATACTTAACAGAATTGCCTGCCCTGACCTCTACGATATTGGGGCCATCATATAATTTGATCCGGTATGTTCCGTCTCCATCCGGCTGATACGTTTCCCAACCGTCTTCCCAGTTGGTCTGCAGAGGCTTCTGAACACGTACACCGGTAATTTTCCGGTCAGCTGCAGGAGCAAACGAATACGTTGCATAACGATCTCCCTGCTCTCCATTGACTGTCCTTGCATAATATATGGTGTCATACTCCGTCAACCCAATATTCATGCTGATATTGGCTTCGTTTGTATCCCCGACATTAAAAATCAGAACCCCTGTGCGTTCCGGCCAAATGGCACTGTATACCTTTCCCTGAAAGTCCAATGCGTCATATGTAATCTGCACCACACTGACTCCAGGTTTTACTCCAGTCACCCTTCCGTCCTTCCGAAGATGAATACTGTCGCCAGATACAAGGGTATAATGAAAATCCGGATCAACATAATAGTTGATCGACGTATCCGTCACTGCCTGCCATGCGCGCGATGCCCAGATATCGAAGGATTCCCCCTGCTGCAAGGTGACCATCTTACCAGTTGGACCATTGACCAGAATCGAGGCTTCATAAAAGCTCTGGGAATCATCTCTTAATTGCGTCTTGGGATCGTCTTTCAGTGCGGGTACTTTCAATACCTGCTTCTTATCTGCATACTCCGAAACGCTGAACTGCTTTGCCTGGGTGATTTTTCCTTCTTTTCGCACTTCATAATGCAGATGTCCGTTTCCGGTCCTTTTGTTCGGAACCACGAATTCCCATGTATCGATTCCGTCTTCAGAAGCCACCTTTTTCCCTTCCATATATTCCAGGGGACGATAAAAACGTACCATATGGCAGATCTGCACCTCTGCCCCACTTTCCACCTGAAGCTGTATGGTCGTTTTCGGTGCAATGAGAAACCCTTCCTGCTGGGCATCTGATGCATTCAGCCCGGCAAATCCATCCGTCCGATTCCGGGCATAAACCCACAGTTTTCCTGAGCTTCCCCAATAGGAATGATCTTCCGGAATAAAAGCATACGTATAGGCATCATCCTCCTCACCGTCCCTGACCGGAAGCACCGCTGTTAATCCACTGTCTCCCACCGGGAAATCCGTTTTTCCATCCGGTCCTGTAATCTTCAGAGAATACGCAACCTGATCATAATTGTTCAGGTTTTTTGAAGATCCCATGCCCTCAAAATCATAAAGAGACAAAAAAACTTCCTGCTTAACCGTACCATTTTTCACATGAAAAGAACCGCTTCCGAGTTTTACTTTCGTAAAGGGTTCAAAAGCGGTATATTGATAAATACCTTCAGAAACTTTTGCCTGATATGTTCCACAGGCGCTTCCGTCATAATAATTTGTGCTGTTTATCTCTGGTGAAACATCTGTCAGATGAATTGCTGCCTGCCTTTCGTCTGTAAGCTGAATCTCTATAGGACGAAAATTATTTTTACTGTCTGCAACAACCGTTGTCTCTATGGTAAGTAATGTTTTTTCATCAAGGGATTGCGCAGAAACTGCCTTCGAAAACAGGACTGCACCGAAAAGAAGAAGCACAATTAAAAAAACTCCCCTGAAAAATACGGATAATTTCTTCATAAGCTACCTCCACCTACTATGAATTACGGGGATGCCGTATTTACAACCAAATATAAATTCAGCACCCCCGGATTATAACGTCTCTATTTTGACCCTGGTATCATTAAAATTATGCATATAAGTCAGAGAGCTTATCAGCAAAAAATTCCTTTGCGGCATCCGCCGTTCCCCACATCCAAACGATGGTATCATCATTCTTCAGCTGAAATGCATTTGCGGCAATCACTGAAGAATCAGCTACCAGATAAGAGTCATTGCCATTTTTACGGTACACACGATAGTTCCATCCATAATATATATACTTGCCCGTATCCGGATCTACCTCTGTGTACTCCGATAACTTATCACCTTTATATGTAATACTTGAAATATAACTGTCAGAACCTTCATAGCTAAAATCAGAAGCCGCATCCGCTTTCAGCTGCTTAAGTGCATCCATTGGAGTTGCAAAATTTGTTGTCGTATGATACACGGTTCCTGCATCTAAAGTCGCACTATAGTCAGGTAAATAAACGCTGACATTCTCAGCATTTGCAGTTGCTACTGATTTCACAAGAATGGTAAAGTTTACGGAACTTCCTGTCACTGCATTCTTTGCTTCGATGGAACAGGAACCAATCTCCGCAGACGCCGGAACTTTAACAATAGCCTTTGTACACCAGATTCCGCCCAGGCCGGATATATTCGACGGCGCAGTTTCAAATCCAACAGAACTCTGATCTACAGATGCAATCGCGTCATTACTGGAACTCCACGCCACATCCGCTGTTGTTGCATCTGTATTGAAGCCCGTTGGCGTATAGCTTGCATTCGCCGGGCTTGCATACAAGGTTACGGAATCCCCCGGAGCAACTTCCAGTGTCCATTGCGAATAGGAATTTGTCATATTCGCATCTGATGTTGCTGCAAAAGCAGGGATACTCATCGCTAATACCATAACCAGAGCAACCACAAGTGACAAAACTCTTTTGATTGAAATACTTGATGTCTTTTTCTTCATATTGGACATCCTCCTTTTCCTTATTTTTTTCCTAAACTGTATATACAATGATGTCGGGGGCAAAAGGTATTTTGACCCCTATGATACACGGATTACTCCGCATTTCATGACCCTGGTATCATATACAATTTGGAAATAATTTATTATTAAGGTTTGCACCATAATAATCGCACATCGGAAAAGCCTGATCTTTATCTCCTCTTGCTAAAAGGGTATAAAAAATAGTGCTCCGCTTTATGCCTCCGGATCATACATTCATCCAATTTCCAGATACCTGTCTCCTGACTCGATCTTCAAACCTTATTGCTGCCCTTCTCAGCTTCCGCCAATGGCTATGCAGCTTTCGTAGATCATTACAGTAGGGATAAAACTGTGTCGGAATCTCACCGAACTTCCACTGGAATCCTATGATTCCAATGTATCTGTCAAACAATTGGTATACTTCATTAAGTTTCAGGTAATATTCTACTTCTCTTCTTACTATATTCCATTCTCTAAGATTAAATTTATTTCTTTATGGTAGTATAATACTCTTCCGATACAAGTATGTCAATAGGATTTTAAAAAATATTTAACACACCCAAAATCGTAACCTAAAATTTCACAGGGCTGTCACCAAAATTTCCTGTGACAGCCCTGTGAATACGATATCCATATTTATTTTACTTCATTCGTGGTTTCTTCTTTCCGTTCAAACACCCCTGCATTGTCAAGTGTTGTTTTTGCAATTGCTTCCAACGCCTCCTCTGTGAAAAATCCCTGATGAGAGGTAATCATAACATTCGGGAAAGACAAAAGCCTTGCCGTAGTGGAGTGCTCCAGAATCTCATCGGAACGATCTTCGAAAACATTCGGCGTTTCTTCTTCATATACATCAAGTCCCACACCGAAGAACTTTCTTGCACGAATTCCTTCAATCAAATCTTCTGTCTTAACAAGCGCGCCCCTTGAAGTATTTACTAAAATTACACCATCCTTCATCTTTGCAATCGTATCCCGGTTAATCAGATGGTAAGTATTGTCCATCAGCGGGCAATGAAGGGAAATCAAATCGCTCTGTCCAAGCAGCTCTTCAAGACTTACATATGTCACAAAGTCTTTCAGTTCCGGATTTTCATAGACGTCATAAGCAATGACCTTCATACTAAATCCCCGGCAGATTTTTGCCATGGCAGCCCCGATCTTACCTGTACCTATAATACCCGCCGTCTTCTGGAAAAAGTTAAAGCCCATCAGACTACCGAGGCTGAAATCATTCTCCCGTACTTTTATATAAGATTTATGAAGCCTGCGGTTTACACCAAGCGCAAGCGCCATAGCATGTTCCGCTACCGCCTCCGGCGAATAACCCGGTACACGCAGCACACGGATTCCATATTTTTTCGTTGCGTCCAGATCCACATTGTTGAATCCGGCACAGCGCATTAAAATCAGCTTAATTCCCTGCTCCTGTAAAATTTCTACCGTCTCAGTTCCTACGTCGGAATTTACAAACGCACATACCGCATCATAGCCTTTCGCTAATGGCGCAGTAACGGGAGCAAGATCCGTCTTCAAATATTTAATCTCTACATCCGGATAGTTTTTTAACTCTTTATCAAAGGATTCTCTGTCATAGCTTTTGGTATCGTAAAATAAAATCTTCATAATTATGAGCCTCCAATCTGACTTTTCAGGTCTTCGTACATCCTATGGAAATTATCCAGTCATGTACGAAATTATTATTTTCTAACTTCTACGTTCTTACCTTATCACATTGTTAATTATTTATCAATACCTTTTGTTAAATTTTTGTCAATAAGATTTTCCAGGTGCAACTTCTTCAAGAAATCTGGAAAGTTCCATCTTTTTATCATTCCGTTCACTTACCGCATAGAGATGAAGTTTATTTTTTGCCCGGGTCATGCCCACATAAAACATGCGGCGTTCTTCTTCCAGATCCGCATCTAACACAGCTTTATGATACGGAATATTTCCCTCATTCAGATCCAGAATATAGACATTATCGAATTCCAGTCCCTTGACGCTGTGAAGTGTAGAGACGGTAATTCCATTCTGCTCCCGCTCCCTGCTCTGGTTCTGACGCTGCATCTCCGCTTTGTAGCGGTCGATGTGGGAAAGCCACCCATCCACCTGATCGAATCCCCGCGTCGTATCCTGCAGTTCATCCAGAATTTCCAACAACTCTTCCGGTTTTATTTTCCTGTACTGTGCATACTCTTTCAGATATCCTTCATAACCGATGCCATACCGGATATAATTCACGGCACCAAAAGGTGTCATTCCCTGGAGCACCTTCAGATCGTGCTCCAGTTTCTCAACCCGCTCACACATCCACTGCTTTTCTTCATAAATCTGATACAAAGATTCAAAACTGACCTCCGGTTCAAAAAAAGAATCTCTGGCAATATAACGGTTGGGTTTATTGATAATGCGAAGGAAATCCCCCCGCATTCTGCTCCCTTTGGCCACTTTCAGGTAAGTCAAAATGTCCTGTGCAATCCAATGTTCATAAAGATTCGGCAAACCATCCCGTACCTGAAACGGCAGATTATAAGCCATCAATTGCTCTACCGTCTTTCTGGTCCCGGTATTGGTTCGGAACAAAATCGCAATTTCACGGTGCGTATGCCCTGTATTCAAGTATTCCCGGATATCTTCAATCATATGCATAACTTCCTCACGGTCATTCTCAAAGATATGAATATCGATTTTTTCGCCTTCCGGGCGCTCTGTCCGTATACTTTTTGCAAAGCGATTTTCATTTTCTTCAATCAACATCCCGGCTTTTTTCACGATTTCTCCGGTACTGCGGTAATTCACATCCAGGACAACCTGCTGCGTATCCGGATAATCTTTTGGAAAATTCAGCATAATCTCCGGCTTTGCTCCCCGAAACCGATAGATGGACTGATCATCATCCCCCACAATAAACAGGTTATTCTGCGGTTTCGCCAGCATCCGTATGATATCATACTGAATGGGATTGATATCCTGAAATTCATCAATCAAAATATACTGAAATTTTTCCTGCCATAGTTTCAGAATATCCGGACGCTTACAGAACAGATTGTATGTCCAGACCATGATATCGTCAAAATCCAGTTTCCTGTTTTTGTTCATCCAATTCTGATATTCACTGAAAATCTTCCGGAACGTTTCTTCCGGCATACAGGCGGAATAGTAATGTGCCGGATCAATACGTCCGTCTTTTACGGTACTGATCTCCCGCGACAAATTCTGCAGTAAATCTGTCTCATCCTCCGCATCCGGATACAGTGCATCCACAAGCTCCCTTAAAAGCTTCATTTTTATTTCTTCACTCAATATATTTTGTCCGGAAAGGTGATAGGTGTGACGCAGGATTCCATAGAAGACACCATGAAAGGTGCCGAAGGTGACTTGTGAAGTATTCAGATTCATAAGACGTAAGAACCGCTCTTTCATCTCTCTTGCAGCGGCTTTCGTAAAAGTCACAACCAGAATCGATGAGGCAGGAATGCCTGCTTTGATCAAATTACAGGTCCGCCCTGTAATTACCGTGGTTTTCCCGGAACCCGGACCGGCGAGAACCATCATGGGTCCCTCGCGGTGGACAGCGGCTTTATTTTGTGCTTCATTAAAATTCATATTTTTCACTCATTGTATTTGGCAAGGTGGACGGAAAGAACAAAGAAACGAAAGCAGGAAGATCCTTGAAGATACGCTCCTGCTTTGTTTGTCTTTTCAATAAAAAAATTATTCCGCTGTGGCTGTACTGAGTTTTTCGATGGCGGCTTTTATACGTGTGATGGATTCTTCTTTGCCGATGATTTCAAGGATTTCGGTTGCACCGGCGGGGGTCATTTGTTTGCCGGAGACGGCGGTACGGATGGGCCACATTACATAGCCGTTTTTATAGCCGTTTTCTTTTACATATTCGGAAAGTCTTGCGTACAGGGCATCATTGCTGTAATCATCCTGCGCTTCCAGAATCGGTAATACTTCTTTTAACACGGCAAGAGAAGATTCCTGATTGGTTTTCATTTTCTTGTGTGTGTACATGGAAGTATCGTATTCTGGCACGGTTTCGAAAAAGTCAATCAGCTCAGGGATATCCGGGAATACTTCGATACGGGTTTTTACCATGGCAGCGATCTTTTTCAGATCATAGTCTTTGGTAAGTACCTGTTTCATGTAGGGAAGGGCTTTCTGGAAAAATGCCTCATCATCCATCTTTTTGATGTATTCGCCGTTCATCCATTTCAATTTGGTCATATCAAATACGGCGGGGGACTTACTGATCCTGCGGTAGTCGAATGCTTTTACAAGTTCCTCCAACGTATAAATCTCGCGGTCTTCTGCAGGGCTCCATCCAAGAAGCGCTACAAAATTCACAATTGCTTCTGTCAGAAATCCCTGTTCTATCAGGTCTTCATAAGAGGAGTGTCCGCATCGTTTGGACAGTTTCTGATGGTCCTCATTTGTAATCAGCGGACAGTGAACATAGGTTGGGACTTCCCAGCCAAATGCTTCGTAAAGTCTGTTGTACTTCGGTGCGGAAGAAAGGTATTCGTTCCCGCGGACTACGTGAGTAATACCCATCAGATGGTCATCGATTACATTTGCAAAATTATAAGTCGGGTATCCGTCGGACTTGATCAGAATCATGTCGTCCAGTTCGTTATTGTTGACTGTGATATTGCCGTAAATCTCATCCTGGAAGGTTGTAGTTCCCTCGGTAGGCATATTGATTCGGATAACGTAGGGTTTTCCGGCTGCCAGATTTGCCTCGATTTCCTCCCTGGAAAGGTGCAGGCAGTGTTTGTCATAAATATGAATCTCTTTACCGCCTACGTTGGCAGACAGGGATTCCAGACGTTCTTTATCACAGAAGCAGTAATAAGCGTCTCCCTGTTCAATCAACTGTTTTGCATATTTCAGATAAATGCCCTGAGCATTCCGCTCACTTTGTACATAAGGACCTGCGCCCCCATCTTTATCCGGACCTTCATCATGGTGTAATCCGGTCTCTGCCAGGGTATGATAGATAATCTCCAGTGCCCCTTCCATAAAGCGTTCCTGATCTGTATCCTCAATACGAAGCATAAAACCGCCATCCTCATGTTTGGCAATCAAATATGCATATAATGCTGTTCTTAAATTTCCCACATGCATCCTTCCCGTAGGGCTGGGTGCGAATCTTGTCTTTACCATGCTCTATCTCTCCTGTTTCTATCTATTTTCCGGCACTTAAATGGCTGACTCTTTGTTCTTGAAATTCCGGATAAAGCTTTCTGCGAAATTTTATCCGGAGTTTCAAGAACGCTTGATAAGTATCCAGAAAATGCCTGATTTTCGAATCTGCTTTATTATAAACCATGAAATCTCCAATGTAAAGCGGACATTCATAAAACAACGTCCCCTTTCCTCAATCTTCAAACATATATCATCATCAAAAAATACCTGTCACAATTCCTATTTCCGATTGCAGCAGGTATCTTTCCATCTCTTTTTCTTTAATCTAATTGAATCTCAATCAAATCTTCCGGCGGAATCTGCTTGCTGGAAGCCGCCTTATATTTTTTCAATTCCGCAGATGCAGTCTTAAGTGATACGTTCGTTCCGGCACCGGCCATACAACCGCCCGGACATCCCATACCTTCGATCAGACAGCCCTTCATCTTGCCTGCCTTGGCCAATGTCAGTACTTTTTTACATTCTGCCAGACCTTCCGCATGTTCAATATGTACCGGAATATCCGGATAATACTCTTTCAGACATTTTTCAATGGCCTCTGCAACTCCGCCCGCTACTGCATAACCGCGTCCTGCTGCCGTAGCGTCATGCAGGCTTCCATTTGTCTCCATAGCTGCGGGATTGATTCCCTTTGCATCAAACATTCCCCAAAGTTCTTCAAAAGTAATTACAAAATCCACATCACTGCGGACGCTTGTTCTGGACGCTTCCAGTTTCTTTGCCGCACAGGGACCGATAAATACCACATGTGCATTTGGATATTGCTTCTTGATGCTTCGTGCAGACGCTACCATGGGCGTCAGCTCCTGAGAAACACTTTCAATCAAATCCGGGAACTGCTTCTTCGCCAGCATGGACCAGGACGGACAACAGGAAGTCAGCAAAAACGGCAATTCTCCGGTACTTACCTTAGCCGCATAATGATGGGCTTCCGCGATAGCTCCGATATCTGCGCCAAGCGCCACTTCATATACTCCCTTAAATCCCAATTCCAGCAAAGCAGCCTTAAATTTCGCCGGAGTCACATCTTTTCCAAACTGACCTATAAATGCCGGCGCCACTTCGGCAATGATTTCTTTTCCTTCCCGCAGCGCCCGCGCAAGCTGGAAAATCTGAGATTTATCTGAAATCGCACCAAATGGGCAGCTTACCATACACATTCCACAAGACACACACTTCTTCGAATCAATCTTCGCCCTTCCCTGTTCATCACTTCCGATTGCATTCACGCCGCACGCTCTCGCGCATGGACGCTCCAGCTTTGCAATCGCATCGTACGGACAGACTGCTTTACATTTTCCGCATTTGATACATTTTTCCTGATCGATCACTGACTTTCCGTCTACTGTGGAAATTGCTCCCTTGGGACAGACCTGCTTACAGGGATGCGCCACACAGCCTCTGCACATATTGCTGACCTGATATTTATTCGGTTCACAGGCATCACATGCCGATGGAATGACCTGCATAAGCGGAGGCTCATAATACTTTTCGTCAATGTTACTATTCTCCATACCTGCTGTAATATGGACTGCCTTATCCTCCGGACGCAGAGACATTCCCATAGCCAGACGTACCCTCTCACTTGCTACGGCACGTTCCCGGTAAATACTGTCACGGTAAACTGCACGCTCCTGTACGATACGATATGGAATGGCCTCAATCTCATCATTGAAATTTTCTTTTGTAGACTCGAAAGCTACTTTACAAATCTCGGTAAATACTTCCCTTCGGATCTTCTTCACTGGGGTATCAACACTTCTCATATAGTCCTCTCCTTTGCAACATACTCTTCCGCTCACTTCTATTTTATATGCTTTATCCCAAAATGCAAGTTTTTAATCCAATACATGCAGCTCCAAGATTTTTTACAGCTCAGAGTGTTCCTCATTCTCTTTCTTATAATCCGGATCTTATTTCCATTTACGGTAAAACCATCCATAACCGTTTCCAGGCAATACGACGCCCTGCAGCCTGCAGGCACCGCCCGCAAGTAAATCTTCGTACGCAAATTCTCCCATATCAATCCAGGCTGTCTGCTCATCTTCACTGAAATTAAAAAGCCCCACCACCATCTCCTGATCGATCTGTCTGCAGATACATAATACATGGGGATTATGCGTAGTTTCCGTCCAGACCTCCGCCTGACCGGAAAATGGGCGGCAGCAAAATCTTACCTTCTCCATCTGGCGCATCCCTTCGAAAATCCTGTTCTGGACCGTTTCCGGTACGTTCCGGCAGCGTTCAAGATCCCAACGAAATTTTCCACGATGAAGATAACGGGAATCTGCAGCCCGGTCCGCATCTTCGTCTTCCTTATAAGAATAATCATTGACCTGCCCGATTTCATCTCCGCTGTAGATCACAGGAATACCGGACTGGAAAAAGAGATAAGCATTCAGCATCCGTATTTTTTGGATTGCTGCATCCACCTTCTCCGGATTCTGCTCAGATCCTGCCGCTTCCAGACCGCAAAGGGAAGCAGTTGTTCCACAGAGTCTTGCATCCTGTAATACCGGATCGTCATTATACAATTCTCCTCTCGCATCACTCCCCGGATAAAATCCGCGGAAATAATCATTCAGGAAACGTTTGTGGTCCGATTCATTGATCGAAAGGTTTCTCAGCCACTCATAATCCAGTCCCCAGCCGATATCATCATGACACCGCAGATAATTCAGAAATACATATTCCTTCGGCAGACCACTGACAATATCCATCTGACGTTTTAACAAAGAAACATCCTTTGTCGCAACTGTATGCCAGGTTGATGCCATAGTCGTAACATTGTACAACATATGACATTCCGGTTTCTCAAGTGTTCCGAAATAGGGTACTACTTTCGCCGGCTCCATCACGACTTCACCAAGAAGCACAACACCCGGGCACACAATTTCCGTAATCATCCGCATCATCCGGACCATGGTGTGAACCTGAGGGAGATTTCTGCAGGAAGTGCCAAGCTGTTTCCAGATATAAGGAACGGCATCGATCCGGACAATGTCAATTCCCTGATTCACCAGATAGAGCATATTGGAGACCATTTCGTTAAATACCACCGGATTGCCGTAATTCAAATCCCACTGATAAGGATAGAAGGTCGTCATCACCCACTTCTTACAATCCTCTCTCCAGGTAAAATTACCGGGAGCTGTAGTTGGAAACACCTGAGGACACGTGCGCTCATACTGTGCCGGAATCTCGTACGTATCAAAGAAAAAATAGCGCTCCTGATATTCCTTTTCACCCCTCCGTGCCCGTCTGGCCCACACATGTTCTTCTGAGGTATGATTCATAACAAAATCCATACAAATACTGATTCCCTGCTCATGGCATTTCTCTGATAACTCTGCCAATTCTTCCATAGTCCCAAGATTTTCCTGAACCTTCCGGTAATCTGCAACCGCATATCCGCCGTCACTTTTTCCCTTCGGCGTATCCAGAAACGGCATCAGGTGCAGATAATTGACGTTGCATGCTTTCAGATACTCCAGTTTCTCTTCCACACCTTTCAAATTCTCTGCAAAAGCATCGATGTACAGCATCATTCCAAGCATTGTCTGCTTTTTGTACCAACCAGAATCTTTTTCCCGCTTTCTGTCCAATGCTTTCAGACGGCTGTCCCTCTCCTGATACCAGGATTCCATCTGGCTGCACAGCTGCTCAAACATCTGCTGATTGTTGTGATACAGTTCACAATAAAGCCACTTTAATTCATCAAAATGTTTTTTGAATCTTCGTTCATACTCCATGGTTCTCCGCATCATATCCTCCTTGCCTGCATGACTGTTTTTGCTCTTCCCTTTTTTTCTTCATCTTCGCACTGCTGAGTCCATTCTTGCGTTCTCCCAGAAGACTGGCACGCATAACAGCCTGTTCTCCGTATTTTCCTCTCAGACTGTCCATGGCTTTATCCAGTTTCTTCATCTTTTCCGCATGTTCATCCGGAAACAGGCTCAACTGTTCATAGCTTTCCGTCTCCTCCACTGCCTTTCCTGCGGAAACTCCCAGAAGCCGGATCGGAGCATCCTTCCACGCCTCTGCCAACAGTGCTTTTGCCGCTTCATAGATTTCTGCAGTCGTATCCGTATAGTGCCCCAGACTGCGCTGATGAGACCATTTCTTAAAATCACTGTCCACAAGATTTACCGTCACCACACTTACTTTCATCTTATCCAGCCGGATTCTCGCCGCTACGGTCTCCACCAGGGACAACAAAAGCTGATTCGCTTCTTCCAAAGTCACCAGATTTTCCGCCGTTGTCACGCTGTTTCCGTAGCTTTTCTCCTTTGCCTGCCGGAGTGCAATCGGGGTTGATTCAATCCCATTGGCATAATCCCAGATCATCCCTCCGGTCACCCCAAGACGCCGAACCAACAAGCTCCGGTCTGCGGACGCCAATTCTCCGATTGTATGGACACCCATCTTTTCCAATTCCCTTTTCGCACTTCTACCCACGGAAAACAATTCCGATACCGGAAGCGGCCACATCTTTGCAGCAATTTCATCCGGAAAAAGCGTGTGTACCTTGTCCGGTTTTTCAAAATCAGAAGCCATCTTCGCCAATAAATAATTGGAAGAGATTCCGATATTCACCGTAAACTCCAGCTCTTCCCGAATCCGGTTTCTCAGACGATTGGCACTCTCAAGAGGACTTCCCATCAGTAATTCCATACCCGTCATATCAAGAAAAGCCTCATCAATACTGTATTGATAGACATCCGGTGTAAAGGACTGCATAATTTCAATCATCGCCTTGCTGTTCTTCACATACCACTCAAAATCCGGCGGCACCACAACCAGTGACGGACACTTTTTCCGCGCTGAAAAAAGGGATTCCCCCGTGTGGATTCCGTATTTTTTTGCCTCCTCCGACTTCGCCAGAACTACACCATGCCGCTTTGACTCATCGCCTCCTACAGCTGCCGGAATCTTCCTCAGATCCAGTTTGCTCCCCTCATGGAGCTGTTTCACCGATGTCCATGAAAGAAAAGCACTGTTCACATCTACATGAAAAATTACTTTTTCCATCTTCTCCTCTGACAACCTTTCTTTCCGGTTGTTTTCTGTTACTTTCTATTGCTTTCTGTTGCTTTTCAACCTCAGCTTTCCCCAAAACCTTCATTGACTGTACTGATTGTAGCATGATTTTCTGTCACCTTCAAGGCTGCTGCTTTCTCCTTTACAGCAAAAAATCACCATCTTCTGAAATGGTGATTTTTTGTCTTTAAAAGTTTGTATCTTTCCCTCAAGATTCTGTTTCAAAAAGCATCGATTCAATATAGGCATCCTGAAAGACCGGATCTGTTGAAAGACTGATTTCTTCTGATAATGCTGTCACTTCCTGTGCTTCCTTGATTCTTTCCCGATGAAGAAGGAGTTCTGCTGCTCCATGAAGGGAACTGTTTCCGATAGCCTTGATTTTCCCGTCAAAAGCTTTCGGGAACATTCCGATCGTCATAGCCTTCTCATAGTCAAGCCGGTAACCAAAACCTCCCGCTACATAAACTTCTGCCACTTTCTCCGCCGAAATCCCGTATTGATACAGCAGCGTCTCGATTCCTGCCCGGACAGCAGCTTTTGCCAGCTGAATTTCTCTGATATCCTTCTGAGTCAGACAGATCTGCTGCCCATTTGGACCTGCAGCCACCGGATATCCTGTTTGAAACCAGGGTTCTTCCAATTTCCCGGTTTCGTCTACTTTTCCGCTCTTTACCAGTTCAGCTGCCAGTTCCAGCACACCGGTTCCGCAGATTCCTACCGGAGGCTGTTCCTGAATCGTTCTGATCTTTAAGATATCATCTTCCATCCGCACGTGGCACACCGCTCCCGGCACACTCCCTGTTCCCCAGGTAATATTGCCGCCCTCGAAAGCCGGACCGGCAGCTGTGGAAGTCACAAGAAGCTTTTCACGGTTTCCAAGCACCATCTCTCCGTTTGTTCCAAGATCGATCAACATATGAACCTCTGCTTCTTTCTCCATATGAAGTGCACAGATTCCCGAGACGATGTCTCCACCCACAAAAGCTGAAATGCCAGGATAAATCAAAACCTCTGTTTTCTCATGAAGTTTCGGAAAAAGAGTGTTCCCTTCTGTTATCACTGCACGGTTATTGTAAGGGGTAAAGGGAACACTGCCGAGGCCATTGCAGGGATAGTTCATCAGTAAATGAATCATCGTGGTATTGCCTGCCATCGCAATACGGCTGATCTGCTCCCACGTGAGTTTCTGTTCTTTTCTGAGCGTTTCCATATCGTTCCAGAGGTCTGTGCGCAGTCTGTCACATAATTCTCTGCCTTTTCCTTCTATGGAAGCCTGAATCCTGGCAATGACATCTCCCCCGTAGATTCTTTGACTGTTCAGACTGGTGACCGTATCTGCAAGCGCTGCGTTTTTAAGTGAAATCAACTGGACAGCCAATGTTGTGGTACCAATGTCAATTGCAAACCCAAACATCCCTTCTCCATCAGACTGCTCTCCACCTGTCTGCCCCATATCTTCCTGCATGGACGCCTGCCCGCACGAAAAGTCTGCAACAGCCTCCATCTCCGTTTCATTTTTCCAGCCGATACGTACGGTCAGCTCCTCCATCGGCACTGCCTGACATGCAAGACGCCAGCCTGCTTCAAGTTCTTCTTCCGAAAAAGACCGCCTGTCCGCGTCCGTCACTGGAAGTTTTCCTTCTGTCACCTGGATCCGGCACTTGCCGCAGCTTCCCCGCCCTCCGCAGGGGGCATGCACACCACTTTGTCCGCTGCGAAGAGCATCCAGAAGTGTGCCCTCCATGTAATGGATTTTCTGTATCTCTGTTTCTTTTGACAATACGCGGATTTCCAGAGGTTCTATATGGCGAAGCATGCAGGTGACATTCGGACACGTCCGGCAATTATGCTGAACCCGAAATGCTTCCATGTCCTCTGTCGTCACATAAATCTGACTGCTGGTCTTCAGCGGACGGAACATATATCCCTGAGTCAATTCCATTCCCAGCTGTTCGCCTGCACCGGTCTGCAAAAACGCCTCCTTCTGGATCGTCATCGCGATGTCCTGCGGTGCCTCCAGACGCTTTTTCACTCCTCTTTTCCATTCTGCGCAGGCTTTTTTCAATTCCCTCTTTATGTCTGCTTCCAGTGAAAAAAGTGCTGCGTCTGCCATTGCATCCGCAAGCATTCCCTTCACATAATCCCCTTCCTGAAACATTCTGGTACTATAATCACTGATCGCCTGCCCCACAGTTACCAGAACATAAATCGCTTCCACATCTTCCTTCTGATCTTCCAATTGATAAGAAGCTGGGATCTTTCCAAGCGCCATGATTCCTCTGGGCGTACACATCTCCATCATTTCTTCGATCATTTCCTGAAATGCTTCTTCCATCGCTCCAAAGGATGCCGAGTCCGGACTACAGTTCAACTGCTGAAAGACCACTGACTGTTCGATCTCAGGATGAAACTCTTCCAAAATTTTTATATGATCCATCTTTACTCTCCGCCATACAGGCAATGCTTTCTTACAAAATTTCAATTTCCCATACATTTATATAGTCTTCATAAGCCCCCAGCCGGATCAAATCCGGCTTTTCTTCCAGCTTCTCTGTTACCCCATAGCGGGAAGGCAGAGAAGTCCATGGCTCAATACAGATATAGGGCACTTCTGTTTTCGGCCAGTGCCATAATCCGAGATAATCCATCTTCGGATAACGCACCGCAGCAACTGCACCCTGAGGGCCGCATAACTGTACTTCATGTCCCATCCTGCAAAGAACGATAGCATCATGGTCAAACAAATGATGATGCAGTTTCAGCCGATAATCTGCTTCCAGAGAAAAGGGTTCTGTCCCCTCAAGTACGTAACCCGTATCTGTCATCAAGACCTTTTCCGGCATAACCCCCTGGGGGAACTGAAGATAATACGCTTCAAAATGTTCCTCTTCCCTCAACGGAACGCAAAATCCCGGATGACCACCGAGTCCGAAATACATATCTTTACTCTCTTTATTTTTAACAATATAGTATGTACGAATCGTGCTTTCCACAAGTTCATAATGAATCTCAAAACGGAATCCAAAGGGATATCTCATCCTGGTCTCTTCTGAATCCTCCAATACACAAACCAGATAATCCGGTCGTATCTTCTGACAGATAAATTCCTCCGTCATGGCAAATCCGTGGATTTCCATACTGTATTCCCGATTCTGGTATTCGTATTTCTTACCATACATCCGCCCTACATATGGAAATAAATTCGGCGCCTGATCCGTCCATGTGACCGGATCAGGCTGCCATAAATATTCCATTTCGGGCGTTTCATTTTTCTTTCTTATGGAGCACATCTGAGCTCCGCGAGAAAGAATTTCCACTCTGATTTTTTCATTTTCGACTCGATATCTCACAGATCACTCCTTATGCACGCTTCTCGGCAACCGCCTTCTTCGCAACTTCTGCACAGGTAGCGGCATCTCCTGTATAATAATCAGCTCCGATGTTCTTTGCAAACGTCTCATTGACCGGTGCTCCGCCAACCATAACGATGTATTTGTCCCGGATGTCTTTCTCTTTCATAAGGTCAATCACTCCCTGCATGTTGCACATGGTTGTAGTAAGAAGTGCGGACATAACGATGAGATCTGCAGATACTTCTTCTGCCTTGTCAATAAATGTCTGCGGATCTACATCCACACCTGCATCATAGATTTCAAACCCTGCACCTTTCAGCATCATGGCAACAAGATTTTTTCCGATGTCATGCAGGTCTCCTTTGACAGTTCCGATTACGGCTCTTCCAACCGGTTCGTTTCCAAGTTCAACCAGCTTCGGCTCCAGAATGGCAATTCCGTTATTCATCGCACGTGCTGCAACAAGAACATCCGGTACAAACACCTCATCATTTTTGAACTTTTCACCAATGATCATCATTCCGGACAATAATCCTTCTTCCAGAATTTCTTTTGCATTGATTCCTTCATCCAATGCCTGCTGTACCAGCTGCTTTACGATTTTTGCTTTTCCTCTTTGTAAATTCTCAGAAATTTCCTGAATCAGTGACATAAGTTTTCCTCCTAAACTCCTAAAGTTTTTTTCATAATCAGGAAAACACCCAGCAGTATCCGCTTCATACTGCTGCCCCGCAGATTGCCCCCTCCCTGCGGGATCACAGCTTTCTGAATCGCTGTGATTTTTTGTTTTCCTGTGTCTTAGTATAATGGATTATACCCTTCTGTTTTTGTTTTTATTTTTGAAATTTAAGACTATTTTTTGATTTTTTGTGTTACAATATATTACTATGAAACCAAAACCTCCGGGTAGCCAAAAAAGCGCAAACTACCCCTAGGA
>OLGD01001435.1_pt1 | contig 35679 bp, 28 predicted proteins | sample 1605311 | NCBI WGS metagenome assembly OLGD01 (sample SAMEA3888917, study PRJEB22519) | human gut metagenome | biome: human gut; feature: human-associated habitat; material: faeces | place: Denmark | collected 2010
CGCGCGCCTGTAAGGTGTTTACAAGGCGGCACATGTCCGCCTTGTAAACGTATTTATTTTATTTGCGATTTTCACTTCTTTGACAGACTGAACAGCCGTGATTTCACGGCTGTTCTCTGAGATGAAATTGAAATTACCGATTTCTGTTGCGGTTGCAGCAAATTCCGTTGTTGTCTCCGGATAAATTCGGCAAAGACGGCGGATAAAATTCGTTGACCGGGAATGCCATACTCTTGAAGAGTCCGCAGGGATCATCATCTTCACTGGGCACACATTCTTTATCGGGGATGCAGTATTCGGCCACGTTGACCAGATATTGTGCCGGTCTCTCAATACGGATAATGGAGAAAAAGCCGAGCGAGACATAGAGTCGATTCGTTCCGTTTTCATTTAATGTGCCGCCGACGCAGGAACATACATTTTCCGGAATACTGTCACAAGAGCAGCAGCAGCAAGGGACAAAGTTGCAGCAAGACGGCTCGACTACTTTCGTGGAAAGCACGACCGGGCTTGCCACTTCTACTGCCGCAATCGGCATATTCGTGGAGAAGCTTGTGGAAGTATTGTCGCCGCATGAACAAAATTCATCGGAAACGGTGCTTCTGAAAATATTTACACATCCCTCGCTGCCGTATAGAATCACTTTCTTTTCGGCAACAGCAATTCCCTCAAACTCTTGCGCGCGTCCAATGCAAACGCAGGCTTCGAGGATAAGCTTTACATAAAAACGAATGGTTACCTGATAAAAACCACGGTTAAATTGAACCGGATCTACCGTAATGCAGCACCAAAGAAGTTGAGCGCATTTCGTTCTTACATTTCCAACGCGATCAATGATTTCCTGACCGAAATCGGTGAGATACACCGGTACATTTTCAAAACAATCTTTATCACGGCAAGAGTCAAGGACTCTGTAAGTATCTATACAAACGGATTCTTTGCCTACATTTATATTCGACACAGATCCACCTGTGCAGGAACATCTGTTTTCAGCCATAGTTATAGTTCCTCCTGAAAAAATTGGGGCGTTACGCCTTCGATATTATAATATGCCGTGTTTTACCGGATGTGAAAAAAGCGCAGAAACAAGTTCTGCGCTTTTTTCAATGTATTCAATTTAAAAATCAAACATACTTTTTCAAGGATTCCGGTATTTCTTCAACCGCAATAGAGGAGGTCATTACACAATTGAAACCGTATTTTTCAACCAGTGCATTCGTCGCTTCGACAAATCTTACAAATGCGTCTACATCATTTGAACAGATTTTCAAGGCAGAATCAATAAACAGATCCGACAAGTCGTGATCGCTTGCAGCGATACCCGCAATAAAGCCAAAGAGCGTCTGCGCATCCTCAACTCCATACGCATCAGCCTCAATCAATCTGGCTTTATACTTAACGTCATAAATCAGCTTTTGTCCTTTTTCTATGCAAACGACATTACCATGGGAAGTATGGGATGCATTGTTAACCATGTCTATGAGCGCTTTTGTTTTTCCGGAACCTTTAAGACCGAGAATCAATTTCACCATAAGTCGAATCCTCCAATATATTATTGCGAATACAGAATACCTCTGTAATAATAATATACACTATTTTGCACACAAATGCAATAGTAAAAAGTATACTTTTGGTGATTTTATTTCAATCATTTCATGCGTTTTTCGAGAATTTCACGTTCTTTTTCATATCCGCTTTTCCCGAGCAGAGCAAACATATTTTTTTTGTACGCTTCCACTCCCGGCTGATTAAACGGATTTACACCGAGCATATAACCCGATACAGCGCAAGCCAGTTCAAAGAAATAGACAAGATATCCGAAAGAATAAGCCGTGCGGTCGGAAATTTCCAAGACAACATTCGGAACACCGCCGTCATTATGCGCAAACAATGTGCCAAGCATTGCGGTGCTGTTGACATAATTTAAAGACTTTCCGGCAAGGAAATTCAACCCGTCCACATTGGCTTGATCGTGCGGAATCTCAACTTTGCTGCCGCTGTCTTTTATATCGAGCACAGTCTCGAACAGCATCCGCTCGCCGTCCTGTATATACTGCCCCATAGAATGCAGATCCGTGGAAAAAATAACGGATGCCGGGAAAATTCCTTTATGATCTTTTCCTTCGCTTTCACCGTAAAGCTGTTTCCACCATTCATTGAGCATTTGCAAAAAAGGTTCGTATCCGACCAATATCTCCACTTTTTTGCCGCTGCGGTACATCAAGTTGCGAAGCGCCGCATATTTGAAGCAATCATTTTCAGCATAAGGCGCTTTTGTATAAAGCGACCGCGCGTCGGCGGCTCCGAGCATCATTTCTGTAATATCGATGCCGGCGACCGCAATCGGCAGTAACCCCACTGCCGTTAAAACAGAGTATCGACCGCCCACATCGTCGGGAACGACAAATGTTTCATATTGCATTTGATCGGAAAAGTTCTTCAGCGTGCCCTTTTCGCGGTCGGTTGTGGCAAAAATACGTGTTCTGGCTTCTTCTGCTCCATATTTTTGCTCTAACAGTTCCCTGAAAATACGAAATGCGATCGCAGGCTCGGTCGTTGTTCCGGATTTGGAAATTACATTTACACAAATGTCCTTTCCATCGCAAAGAGACAAAAGCTCAGACAATGCCGTTGAACTGATATTATTTCCGGTAAAATAAATATCCGGTGTGTCTTTTTTTAAATTATTATACAGCGGAGATTTAATAAATTCGATCGCCGCTCTCGCGCCGAGATAAGAACCGCCGATTCCGATGACAATAAAAATATCACAGGATTTTCGGATTCTACAAGCGGCGTCCTGAATCCGTCGAAACTCTTCCCTGTCATACGTTTCGGGCAGATCCACCCAGCCGAGAAAATCGTTTCCGGCGCCGCTTCTGTTTTTTACGATTTGATATGCAGCCTCCGCTTCGGCGCCTATACTTTCATAGTCCGAAGAAGTCATAAAATTTTCCGCAAATTTGCTGTTTAGTTTAATGCTCATTTTTATTTCCCCCTATTGATTTGTTACCATAAATAAATATACTACATTTGTTCGTACTTTTCAACAGCAAATTCCTATGGAAAGTGTACGAATAATTTAACCCGTAACCGCTTAACTCAGGCAAAATCCTTTTAAAAGACGCCGTAACAATTCGCCAAATCCAATGGCGTCAACATCTTCAGCCGCTAAAATATCGACTCGTCCCAGTTCTTTTCCGTCGCATTCGTATAGGATAGAGCCAAGCACATCACCTTTTGAAATCGGACTGCGTGCGCTTTCCGGAAGTTCAATGCGTTTGGTGATCTTAGCTATGTCCCCTTTTTCCAATACCGCGCTGTACTCTGCAAAGGTCAACGGACAATAATCCGATACGCCTCCCTGCACTCGAATCGGATCCAATGTTCCCGCTTCAGCGGTATAAACGCCGTAATTGGCAAAACCAAAATCCAAAAGCTGCTTTGCCTCATTATTGCGGACATCTCGTGTAGGCGCTGCCATAATAACGGCAATTAACTGCATCCCGTCCCGTTTGGCCGTTGCACTGATACAAAACTTTGCTTTGGAGGTTGAACCAGTTTTCAGGCCGTTCGCTCCCGCGTAAAAGCGAATCAGGCGATTGGTATTGGTCAATCCGAAGGCACCGTTTCGGATCGTATCCATCCAGGTTGAACTGTATTTCAGAATAAATTCATGTTTTAGCAGTTCTCTGGACATAATGGCGATGTCGCGCGCACTGATTTTGTGATTGGTAACCGTATCGTCCAGTCCGTTGGTGTTTTCAAAATTTGTATTTTCCATTCCGAGTTCTTTGGCTCGCGCGTTCATTTGCGTCACAAATGCTTCTTCGCTGCCGCACAAAAATTCCGCCAGCGCTACCGCGCAATCGTTTGCTGAGGAAATTACAACGCATTTGATCATCTCATCTACGGACATTTCTTCCCCTACTTTAAGATAAACCTGGGATCCGCCCATGGATGCTGCATTTTCACTGACCGGAACCATGTCCGTCAGCTTAATTTTTCCGCTGTCCACGGCTTCCATAACCAGCAGCAATGTCATCACTTTCGTAACAGAAGCCGGCGGTAATGCTTCATCCGCGTTTTTTTCATACAAAACCATTCCGGTTGATGCTTCCATTAGAATGGCGCTCCGACACTCCAGTAGAGCGGTAAATTCCGGAGCAGCATTGCAGGGAATGAAAATTGTAAGGAATAAAATGATCGCGGTCAGCATATGCGAAAGAATCTTTTTTGTCATAAAATCACCTCACGGTAATTTATATTTGGCTTGTCAGCAAACTATACTAAAAAGATTTGCAAGTAATGAAAATTCAGATATAAAAAAGCGCGTTGATCGCGCTTTTCAGCCTGTCAAAAAAGTGAAAATCGCAAATCAAATACGTTTACAAGGCGGACATGTGCCGCCTTGTAAACACCTTACAGGCGCGCGAGTGCCGCCATTGGCGGCGCGATGGCGCGAGCGAACGCGCCCCATCGTCGAAAAACCTTCGTTTTTCGACGGTCAGAAAAGCGCATTGATCGCGCTTTTTTATATCCGCCGATAAAGTAAAAGTAAACTATACGTCAAATTTTCATCAGTATGCAGCATGATTCAGTTCATTTTCTCTTTATATTCCATCCCCCACTCAACCATAGCATCAAGTATCGGTTTTAAGCTGTATCCTGTTTCAGTCAGTGTGTATTCCACCCTTGGCGGTACTTCGGGATAAACCTTTCTCGTCAAAAGGCCTGTTTCTTCCATAGAACGCAAATTTGCGGTCAGTACCTTTTGAGAAATTGAACCGACGGATTTTTTCAATGCTCCAAAACGCTTTGTCCCCTCCAACAAGTCGCGGATAATCAGCACCTTCCAGCGATCGGAAATCAGCATCAGCGTAGTTTCAACCGGACAAGCGGGCAATTCCTGTTTCATTTGTCATCTTCCTTTCAATCCGATAGTATGAAAAAGTAACTATAGATTTATTGTATACTCTTATCGTATGAATGTCAATGGTATCTGATAAGTAACTATAGCACAAATAAGTGCTTACTTTACAAACGGCATATTTGGGTATACAATTATAAGACAGAACGGCGGGATCAAAATGCAAATCTATACCGTTCATATATCGCACGATCAGAGGTTAAAAAGAGGTAAAGTTTATGACGCAGTCTGAGAGATTGAATTTTTTAATAGCGGAACTAATAAAAGAACAGCCCTGCTTTTCTGACATGGACATTCCCAAATCAACAAAAAATAAAAAAAATCTTTTGCGTTCGCTTTTAAATGTTCGTATGCCGAAAGAAACAAATACAGAATTTCTAAAATTACAGAACGAATATTTGCAGGAAGAGATCAGGCAAAAAGGTATTGTAAACGAAAAAAATCTTGTACCGTTACAGGATAAGATATATTTATGGCAGGGCGATATTACAACGCTTAAATGCGGTGCAATCGTAAACGCCGCAAACAGTCGCATGCTTGGTTGTCAATAATAAAGAATAAAAGCGGCAGTTTTAAGCGTTCTTAAGACTGCCGCTTTTATTCCTCGTGGTTTTGGTGCATTTTCAATACGAATTGAAATCTAACAAATCGCGTTTTTTATATCCTCGTGCAAAATTGCACAGCATCCGATATTGCGGTATACTCCTTTTATACGCATACTTTCACGCGCCATTCCCTCATATTTCATTCCGCATTTTTGCATTACGGCAAAACTTGCCGCATTGCCCTCGATAAATTTTGCTTCTATTCTGTGAAAATCAAGTTTTTCAAATCCGAAATTTAAAACCGTCCATGCGGCTTCGGTCGCATAACCGCGCTTTTGAAAATCCGGGTTGATTACATAGCCGATTTCCCCTACGTCATTTGAAAAATCAATCCGAGAATATCCGCAGGTTCCGATCATTTTGCCATTTTCCGATTTCAGCGTAACAGCCCAATCGTAAAATTCCCCTGCTCTATATTTTCCCATAACAAAAGCGAGATAATTTTTTGTATATTCAATGTCCGGATGGGGGCTCCAGGTTAAAAATTCGGTCGTTTCCGGCATGCGGGCGTACTCATACATATCAAAAGCGTCAAACATGCGCATAGGTCTTATAATTAACCGTTCGGTTTCAAATGTCGGTATTTTGGAAAACACCTCATATATATACTCTTTTTTCATAATCGCTCCATGAAGATTGATACCCCAAAGTATAACATATTTTCCTTTGAAACACAAGAAAATCATAAAAATATTTGCACCCGAACAGAGAGTATGCTATAATAACCATATATTACGTATGATTAAGGCATAGGATTTTGCAAAGAACAAGCATCATCCGTGTTTTTTCAGGTACGAACGGAGACTGAATATGACAAACGAAAAAAGAATCGGTTTTATCGGTGTCGGAAATATGGCCGGCGCAATTATCGGCGGTCTGACCGCGCGGTCTTCCGGCGCTTTCACGAAGCCCGAACATATTGCGTTGTATGATGCGAATAAAGAGCAATGTACGCGTTTAACGGGAAATTTTAAAATTACCGAAAGCATTACAGAGTTAGTAGACAACGCAAAAATAATCGTCCTTGCGGTAAAACCGCAAAATTATCCGGATGTGCTTTCGGAAATTCGAGATTTGCCGCTTGTCGGCAAGTTGTTTGTGTCCATCGCCGCGGGAATTTCCACACAATATATTGAAAATCAAATCGGACACGATGTTCCCATAGTTCGCACAATGCCGAATACGCCGCTTTTAATCGGACGTGGGGTAACCGCTCTTTGCAAAAATAAAAACGTATCCGACGCAATGTTTGCGTATGTAGAAAAAATATTTGCATCTCAGGGGGAAACACTTCGCCTCGGAGAAGAAGATATGAATAAAATTATCGCTGCTACCTCTTCCGCTCCGGCTTATATTTTTTTAATGATTAAAGCAATCTGCCAAGGCGCGGCGGAACAGGGGCTTGCCTCTGATGAATTAAAAAATGCAGTCTGCAATATGGTTATCGGAAGCGCCGAACTTGCACTTCAAAGCGACAAAAGTTTGGATGCATTAATCCGCATGGTTACGTCTCCGAAAGGGACAACGGAAAAGGCATTAGACGTTTTTTATAAACACGATTTTGAGGGAATTGTCAGCGAAGCGATGCAGGCCTGCACAAAACGCGCGGACGAGTTGTCGATGAACTGACGCATACCCGTTTGTTTTTCACCATATATTTAAAAACAAAAGAGGTGAAAAACATGACTGAACATTTCAAAATCAAAAACCGACCGAAAATAAAGCTGCTCTCCCGGAAATATATCTATGCCAGGCTGATTTTGCTCTATACGTTCGCATATACCATGGCATTCGGCGCCGGCTGTCTGCTATTTCATATGCTGGAAGTAAAAAGCAGCGCAACGATAGACGCGCGGATTCTTTCATATTTTTCTGCCGATTTTTCGGACTGTGACGACTTGTTTGAGTATTGCGGTCGCCTGCTTTCCGAAAGCCGGTCGGATATTACACATTTGGTCTTGATTTTTACCGCCGGTTTTACCATGTTTTCCACGATTGCGCTGGCAGGTATTCTGATGTTTCGGGGCGCTTCGTTTGGCTTTTCGGTGAGCTATTTGGCTTATGCGATCAAATATGAAACGGCTTCATTTGATCGGCCTGTATCGGCTATTGTATTATTTTCGGTGTTGTGTGCAACCGGTGCGGCTGTTTTGATTCATATGAGTGTTAAAACTGCAATTTTTACGGACGAATTTAAAACGCTTTGCGGTCGTCCACGCTTAATTGTACGATCGAGCGCGTTTTATATGCAGATTTTTCGCTTTTTTACCATATTAGGCGCGATTTTGATCTTAAATTTAATCAGATGCGTTTTGTAAAACGCAGGAGGATGTTTGATGAGCGAAAGGAAGTTTAAATTATTCGATTTCAATCGGGACGGAAAAGGCGTTGAAAAAGATGAAGTGGACGGACCGCCCAATCTTGCCACATTTTTTAAAAAATACAAACGCAAATTCAGTCGTTTGCTCAGCGTCAATATTTTTATGGTACTGGGCAATTTTCCGTTATTTTTTGCCGGACTGGCTCTCGCAGGTTACGGGTCTATTCAAAGTACGGCCGCTTCTTCCCCGCTTTTTGCCGCTGTGCATGGCATTGCGCGGTTTGATGCTTCTCCCATAACCGCCGCGCTTGAGGGGATTTACGGTTTGCAGACCCCGCTCACCGCGTATTCAACCGGTTCATTTATTCTGTTCGGTTTGTCTCTTTTCACACTTTTTACATTCGGCCCCACCAATGTCGGTACGACGTATATCCTCCGCAACTTGATTAAAGGTGATCCGGTATTTATGTGGTCGGATTTTTGGTACGCTGTAAAGCGAAATTTCAAACAGGGTATGCTGCTCGGTATGCTGGATCTTATTGTCAGCTTTTTGCTGATTTTTAACATTCGTTTTTATTTTTCAAATCTGAACAATACGTTCCAAACCGGTTTAATGTTTTATATTTCCCTGGCGATGCTGATTTTGTATTTCTATATGCGGTTTTATATGTATATTTTACTGGTAACTTTTGATCTTTCCATGTACAAAATTCTTAAAAACTCGCTGATTTTTTCTATATTGGGTTTCAAACGGAATCTGATGGCTACACTCGGCATGTTGGTGCTTGCGGCTTTGAATTTTGTTGTATTCGTTTATATACCGCCGCTCGGTATTGTTTTGCCGCTTGTGCTTACGCTTTCAAACGGCGCGTTTATGTCCACTTATGCAGCGTATTTCAAAATTAAGCAGATCATGATCGATCCATATTATACGGAAGACGGAACGGCAAAAAGTGAAGTAAGCAACACAGAAAACTGAGCAATACACATAATACTGACGCTTGAAAAGCATGTCCTCTTTGGAAAGCAGATCGCCGTTGAACCGGTATGGCTTTTCCAGAGTATCGGATCGAAAAACGCGCCTGCCTTGTTCGATGTAAAAATTTTCGTTGAAGTTGTCTTTGCACTTTCCCCCGGAAAAAAGCAGGTCTATGTTTTTCAAAATCCGCATTCACCGCGTATTCATTGCTTGGCTATGGCGCCGAAATCATAGCCCATGCTCTGCGCCGCCTCGTCGCAAGCGTGCGCCTGTCGAAAGCTTGCATAATACAAAAAACCGCCTATCTAGGCGGTTTTTGTATTATGGTGGACCTGGTGGGATTCGAACCCATGACCTCTGCGTTGCGAACGCAGCGCTCTCCCAACTGAGCTACAAGCCCAAATTTAATAAAGCAGGCGCCGTCGGGCGGCGCGTATAATGGTCGGAATGACAGGATTTGAACCTGCGACATCCTGCTCCCAAAGCAGGCGCGCTACCAACTGCGCTACATCCCGGAATCCTTCGGTCGAAGACCGGGCGCCGCCACGATTACCCTGCACGGCATATTATAGCAAATGCTATTCTGAAAGTCAAGAAAATTTTTGCTTTTAGTCAGAGATTTTTTGTAAACTGCTTCATATTTTTCTCAAAATCGGAAATACTATCCGAAAATGGGTTGACAGATTGTAGGATATGAACTAAAATAAGCACGGAAATAAGTTTGTAGAGGCGAACAAATGAAAAAAGAAACTTTTGACATCGGGGGTATGAGTTGCGCGGCATGTTCCGCGCATGTGGAAAAAGCGGTGCGACCGCTTCAAGGCGTTTCTGAGGCGTCCGTTAGTTTGCTGACCAATAGTATGACCGTAGTATACGACGAAAATATTCTGACACAGAATAAAATTGTGCAAGCGGTTGTCAAAAGCGGTTATAAATGCAGCTTGCATACCGGGGAAGAAATAAAAATCGACAACAGCAAAATGTACATTAGGCTTGCAGTATCGTTAATCTTCGCAACACTTTTGATGTATGTTTCAATGGGGCATATGATCGGGCTTCCGCTGCCGAATTTTCTTGATATGAATCAACATCCCGGCACTTTTGCGCTGACACAGCTTATACTTTTGATTCCGGTTTTAGTGGTGAGCGCAAATATTTTTCGCGGTGGAATTTTAGCGCTTTTGCATTTATCTCCGAACATGGATACGCTTGTGGCGATTGGTTCGGGCGCCGCTGCTGTACATGGGATGGTTTATACCGCTTTGATATTCGGTGCTGTCCAAAGCGGAGATATGCATGCGGCTCACGAGTACGCAATGGGGTTGTATTTTGAATCCGCGGCGATGATTTTGGCGTTGGTTACGCTTGGAAAAATGCTGGAAGGACGTGCCAAAGGAAAAACCAAGCAGGCAATTGATGCGCTTACCAAACTGGCGCCGAATATGGCGGCGGTTGAGCGCGAGGGACAGGAGATAACGATTCCGGTATCCGATCTTACGGTTGGGGATATTGTCATTGTTCGTGCGGGCGAGCGAGTGGCCGTAGATGGTGTTGTGGACGCAGGCGGCGGTGCGGTAGATAATTCGGCCGTCACCGGTGAAAGTATGCCGGTAGACATCGAGATCGGTGACACGGTTCCGGCTGCTGCCGTGCTTTTGGATGGATTTATAAAGCTGCGCGCGGAAAAGGTCGGAAAAGATACAACGCTTTCTCGCATTATTGCAATGGTCGAAGAAGCGGCCGCTTCCAAAGCGCCGATTGCGAAAGTTGCAGATCGGGTCAGCGCCGTTTTTGTTCCTGCGGTCATGCTTATTGCACTTATCTGTTTTACAATTTGGGTATTTCTGGGAGAAGGGATTTCACGCGCACTTGAATTTGCTATTAATGTTCTGGTTATTTCATGCCCGTGTGCGCTTGGGCTTGCAACCCCCACAGCGATTATGGTAGCGACCGGAACCGGGGCGGCTAATGGTATTTTGATTAAAAGCGCAGCTTCTCTTGAAGCACTTGGAAGCATCAATACGGTGGCTTTGGATAAAACCGGAACTGTAACGGAAGGAAGTCCCGTTCTATATGATCTATATGCTGTAGATGCAGATAAACAAGCTCTGCTTGCAAAGGCCGCCGCTGTAGAGCGATTTTCGTCTCACCCGTTAGCTGCCGCAGTTGTGGCTGCAGCGGATAAATTGGAACTGCAACTTCCAGAGGCAACCGAATTTGAAGAACTTCGCGGTCGTGGCGCGATAGCAACGATTGAAAATACAGCTTGTATACTGGGCAACAAAAAACTGATGCAGGAACAAGGGATTCAGTTCCCGGAAGCTGTGGAAAAAATTGAATTTAACGGAAAAACACCGATTTATGTAGCGGTGGGCGGCGCATTCGCCGGTGTTTTGCTTCTTGGGGATAAAATCAAAGCGGACTCGACGTTCGCCGTCGGAGAAATGAAAAAGCACGGAATTCAAACCGTGATGTTGACGGGAGACAGTGATGATGCGGCGTCAGCCGTGGCTCGTACGGTTGGCGTAGATGCATATTATGCGGGACTCTTGCCGGATGAAAAGGAAAAAGTCTTGCAAGAACTCAAAAAAGATGATAAAATAAAAGTTATGATGGTGGGCGACGGAATCAACGATGCGCCGGCGCTGACTGCTGCCGATGTGGGGGCGGCAGTGGGAGGCGGTACCGATGTTGCGATCGGTTCCGCAGATGTGGTTCTGGCACGCAATTCGCTGACTGAGGCGCTTGCGTCTATACTTCTTGGACGCAGAGCGTTGCGGATTATCAAAGAAAATTTATTTTGGGCATTGATTTATAACAGTATTTGCATTCCGATTGCCGCCGGTGTACTATACCGTCCTTTTGAAATTGCCATTACACCGATGATTGCGGCGGCGGCAATGAGCTTGTCTTCTGTATCTGTTGTCGCCAATTCGCTGAGACTGCGCCGCTTTTCACCACCGAAATTTATTGCGAAAGAGGAGAATGACGATATGTTTGGAAAAGTAAATTACACCATGCGGATTGACGGAATGTCCTGCTCGCATTGCAGTTCACGTGTTAAGGCAGCGCTGGAGTCTATTTCCGGGGTTTCTGCGAAAATTGATCTGGAAAACGGACAGGCTCGGATTAAATGTCCCGCAGCATTGGAGGACACAAAACTTACGGCTGCGGTAACCGAAGCAGGTTATAAGGTAATTTCTCTTGAGCGCGTGTAAGCAAATTACTGTTTGGATTCGTGTTTTCTGTGCTTTAACGGTGTGCGTATGCGTATTATTTTTAAATAGCTGTGGATTCTACGATATGCTGGGAATCGATATGCACGATTATACCGCTGAACCCGTCATACGGCAACTCGAAACAGACGGGGAGATTGCCGGTACGATCAAAGAAATGATTTCGATCATGTTTCAAAATACGCCCTTTCTCAGCGAATTTAATACGCCGGCTGAGGCGGCGAATCTTTACCGAGACGGAATCTTATGCTTTATTTTATCGCGCAATTATGCAAAATACAGTGCAAACATGGAATTGATTGATGAAACAAAAGCAGCCTATCCCGGCTATGAAATTAAAACGATAATTCCCGCCGTAGACTTTGAAAGTACCGTATATCGGTATTTTGGCGGATCGGATAGCGTTGATAATGTATCCACCCCTCTGTTTACGTATCTTGAACGGGTGGATGCGTATGTTTCGGTTGGGATCGGCGTAGACAGCCGGTCAGAAGTGGTTATCGAATCGCTACACGAAACTGAGAACACTTATGTTTGCAGTTTCCATAATAAAATGGGGGAAATTTCATCTGAGCAATACACCCTTTTGCTGATAAAGCGCGAGGACGGCAGTTTTTATATGCGGGAATTGCGTATTGCCGAGTCACAACCTCCGGCAAAGCCGGAGGCTTGAATAAGCCCTAAAAGGGCATTTTACAGGCCACACCCCTAAAGGGGCTCCGAAAGGTTCTGCTAACCGCATTACTTCTTCGGACTACCCCTAAAGGGGTGTTTTATTTGAGAAAACAATTATCGTTCAGCAGCGCGTTTATCCTTTGCAGTCAATTGATATTCTTTTAGCGGTATTTCTGCGCGGTAGATTTCCAAGCTGCTCAGCGGCGCTTTTGTAAAATCCGGATCGCCGTCGTTTTCGGTGTAGATGTCTAAATACAAATTTGAATAATCATCAAGATTGACGCTTTCAAACACATAGCGCCTGTATGTGTAAATTCCGTAAGCCGTATGTTCGTTGTATATGTCGGACAGTATACGCTCAGTGCCGTCCGCATACAGAGAAACATTAAGTTTCAACGGCTCTCCTGCTTTTATACCGAGTGTTTCGGGCAAAGCATTATTATAGCGTACTGTGACAATCAGTGTACGGCTGTCCGGGAAATAGATTGGCTGATGAGAAAAAAAGTAGCCAGCGTAGTCGTAGGCAACGACCGGTTCCCAACTCAGCGCATGAATTTGTCCGTCTGCATAATCTTCGCGCAGGGGATCAGTCCATATAACACCCTTTGCTTCGGACGGATAATGATTCAGTGTATAGATTCGGAAAAATAATAATCCGCAAACCGTTATGATGATAACGACGGAAAACCATTTAAAAATTTTATTGAACATTACAGCCTCCGCATTTGGAATGATATCATTATATAACACACGGCGCGTTCTGTCAAATGATTTCCGATTTTGAGCAAAAAAACAGAGTTCGACTTTGAATTACAAATCCAGTTATAATCGAATGACTGTTAGAACGCGATGCAACTTTGTGACAATGATGTCCGCATGAATAACGGATATCAAAATCAAATACGCAAAATTTCCGTTTTGTAACATAAAAAACGATATAACCCCTTTTTGAGGTTATATCATAACTTACATAGAAATTACTTTCTTATAGGACTTACCCGTTACTCCGGCTTTTTTATACGCGCTCGCGTCTTTCTGAAAGCAAACGGTATCTCTGCAAAGCAGATACAAAGCGGAAAAAACTTGATACTGTACTTATGCGATCAAAAAGGGCAGAAAGCCACATTCCACAACACGGACACATTCAGCGCACTTGTTTTCGAAAAATCAAATATAAATTGGCGAATACCGCAGTTCCTGTGATTCTTCCTTCCGCCGCACTCCCGCTAATATTCTTGTGCGCGGTATTGAATACAGTCCCATAGACCCTTTATACAGCGCGACCGCAGATTACAACCAAACACTCTGTCCGTGAGACATTTCAATCCACGCACCCCTCGCGGGGTGCGACGTTTGACAATCCCGCGCTGCTGCAAAACGATCCATTTCAATCCACGCACCCCTCGCGGGGTGCGACACTGCTCCTTGTTGATCGCCGTGCTGGAGGACGCATTTCAATCCACGCACCCCTCGCGGGGTGCGACCGCGCCGAAATCCATTCAAATATGAGATACAGCGCATTTCAATCCACGCACCCCTCGCGGGGTGCGACTCCTCGAGCAAATCAAACATGCCCGGCAAATTGTATTTCAATCCACGCACCCCTCGCGGGGTGCGACTTTCAAATTGGCATGAAATGTATTGCACATATAACATTTCAATCCACGCACCCCTCGCGGGGTGCGACATCATATATTTATCTAATTCCTCTAACATGTATCTCATTTCAATCCACGCACCCCTCGCGGGGTGCGACGCAAGTATGACTTGCAGAATAAACGGGTATTGCATTTCAATCCACGCACCCCTCGCGGGGTGCGACCGGGTCATATACAAAGTCAATCTGCAAGTACGGCATTTCAATCCACGCACCCCTCGCGGGGTGCGACGGCGGGACATTATTATCACCTCATTTGCATTATAAGTATTTCAATCCACGCACCCCTCGCGGGGTGCGACCGAACTGTTTACAATGCAAGGCTTTAAAGACCTCATTTCAATCCACGCACCCCTCGCGGGGTGCGACGAGCAGCCTTTCCCAGCCAAGATGTATACAAATAATTTCAATCCACGCACCCCTCGCGGGGTGCGACTAACAATGCTGATAAAATGATTTACGTATAGTTAAATTTCAATCCACGCACCCCTCGCGGGGTGCGACTATTTGCGGCTATTAAACAAGCGGATACGGCTACATTTCAATCCACGCACCCCTCGCGGGGTGCGACGATATATGATAAACGGAAAGAACGAAAAAAATATATTTCAATCCACGCACCCCTCGCGGGGTGCGACTGACTGATAATTTGGGGACTTTTGATGTTAATGTTATTTCAATCCACGCACCCCTCGCGGGGTGCGACGTATGTGTTGGTTCTTTGGAAGCTGACAGTGCAAACATTTCAATCCACGCACCCCTCGCGGGGTGCGACTCATGTCTGATGATTTTATCAGTGGTCAGCTTTTCGATTTCAATCCACGCACCCCTCGCGGGGTGCGACTAATAATTTTCCTTTCTTTTTTTAGGGGAAAACGATTTCAATCCACGCACCCCTCGCGGGGTGCGACGCCATTTTCGTCCTCAGTTACAATATTGCCAGAAATTTCAATCCACGCACCCCTCGCGGGGTGCGACCGTCGCCTAACATTTCCACAAGCCCTTTTTGGATTAATTTCAATCCACGCACCCCTCGCGGGGTGCGACGCTAATAGGATGAAATCACTAGCTAATCAAGCTAATTTCAATCCACGCACCCCTCGCGGGGTGCGACTGATATAGCATTTTTAGCTTCTCCAATGGATGCCATTTCAATCCACGCACCCCTCGCGGGGTGCGACTAAAGATATGTATCAGCAGACTTACGACGTGTCTATTTCAATCCACGCACCCCTCGCGGGGTGCGACGCCCGTTGGGTCGCAAGCGACACGACATAAAAAGCTATTTCAATCCACGCACCCCTCGCGGGGTGCGACGGCAAATATACCGAAAATTGTCAAAACTTCTGCATTCAATTCACCATATTTGCACAAAGTTTATATTTTCTCAATAAATACATCGAATTTCATCCCGCTTACAGCACCACTTAATAATAAATTTTGCGGTGCGAACCTACGTGCAGATTATTGGACACTACAACTTCGCAATGCCGTTTCTGGTTCAATCAAATCATCAAGACATCTTCCGGATCATATCCGGCATGTTTGCCAAAATGCTTAATTTTGGTCTGATAACTGTTTCCCAAATAGTAAAAGCGCAAGCTGTCTACGTCTTTATTCATAATATCGCAGAGTTGTGCCTGCAATACACGGCACTGCGCCGCGTCCAGCATACATTCAAAAACTGAGTTCTGAACCCGCTGGCCATAATTGACACATTGCTTTGCGATCTGCCGCAAGCGCTTTCTACCTGCTGCTGTTTCCGTATTTACATCATAAGTAATCAAAACCAACATATTCAATCCTTCACTTCCAAAGAAACGGCGGATAAGAATCCAAATCCCCCCGTAAGTACCGCGACAAAAGCAAAGCCTGAACATAAGGAACCAATCCCCAAAGAATTTTTTCCTCAAGATACGGATGTATGATCGGCTCTTGCTTCCTTTGTTGCCAATGCTTCAGGAATGCTCTGCGAGCATCGTCGGACAAATACCAAGCGCCGCTTTCCTGCATCTCAAGATCATCCGGTGAAATAATTCGATTATTGACCAACGTCAAAACGAAGCGATCAGCGTAACATGCCCGAAGTTCCTCCATCAAATCTAAAGCTAATGAGATACGCCCGGGGCGATCACGGTGCATAAACCCAACATACGAATCCAATCCAACTGCTTCCAGAGCCGACGCGCAATCATGTCCTAATAAGCTATACGCAAACGAGAACAACGCGTTCATTCTGTCCAGCGGCGGCTTTCGCGATCTGGTATGAAAAAAGAATTCCTCTTTACGATTTAAGATCATATCATCCAATACACCGAAATAAAGCGTAGCTGCAGCGCCCTCAAATCCTCTCAAAGACTCCATGTCGGTTTCTCCCGCAATATCCGGCAATAATCCCTTAAGCATTTGTGATGCTGCTTTCAGCTTATCCTCATCGACACGCAAACGATGATCTCGCAATGTGCGCTCTATGCTCCATCGGGCATTATACACTTTTCCGAATATAAAACATTTTGCAACCATACAGCTTTGTAATAAATCATCTGCGATTCTGTACTGTGCGCGGCGAAGTAAAACATTTCCCTGACTTTCGCCGCAAATACGCGCTAAAAAACGTCCTCTCGGCGTACAGAAAGTCAAAAATACACCTCGTTCCGCAAGAGCGCCCATCAGTGCCGGAGACGCGCCGGCATAGGAAAAAGAGATAATGCCCGACAAAATTTGCAAAGGATAACGTCCTACCTCTTCTTGCTCTCGATTTACTACAATATTTTCCCCATCCAAAGAAAGATACGCATTTTCCGAGGTAACAAACAGTGTATTCAGCAACTGCTTCACGTCTCTTCCCTCCAATGGTCGCCGATATAATCCGACACTTTCTTTATTCGCATTAGCTTGGGCAAACACAAGTCTTTCAAAGAACAGGCATTACAGGATTTTGTCGGTTTCACCTTTGGTGTATAGCCGCGACGAATTAAAGCATGCATTTCAGACAGCATCGTTTTCACCTGTTCGCGCATTTCTTGCGTTAAATCCACCGTTTGTCTGCGTCGAATCTCTCCATAGTAGACAGCGCCCTGCTCAATTTTACAGCAAAGCATTTCTTCAAGGCACATAACTTGCGCACAAAGCTGAAGCGCATCCGACAAAGTGTGCTCTCCGACCTTTCCTCGCTTGTATTCAATCGGAAACGGCTGCCAAAACCCATCTCTCCCCTTCAGCGGAATTCCCTCTTTTTGGCGATGAAATTCCAAGACATCGCATTCCCCGGATACGCCCAGCGTCGCAGACTGTACTCTCAATCCCCGCATAATAACACAATCTCCCCGTGATTCCTGATAATCTGGATTGTGCGCATTCTTGTGGAGAAGTTTACCGTCAATTGTGCGATAATTTTCAGCCCACTGCTGTTCGATATGAATCAGTGCCCACTGCCGACGACAGAAAGAATAATGTTGCAGACCGGAGATTTGCAAGAAATCCTCCTCATTATAATCCATCTATGACCTCGCAGGATAAGTTTGGCAATTCTTCCAGTGTGATCTCATAATCATCTATACCGGACGGCATATCCACACTGTCTTTCAGTTTTGCATTGACAAGACGATGTACCCTTGCGCTGGAATATTGTCCTATATCGCAATTGTGTTCCCACCAGTACAGTTTGTAGACTTCCATTGAACCGTCCGGGCGAGCCGCCGAGGCATCATTAACAAATAACGTTCTTAAGCATTCTTTCAAAACAGCCGCATCGTCTTCGGAAAAACCTGTCTTTTTGGCCAACTGCACATTGATAGAACCTTTCACCTTATATAAGCCAAAACGAACAAAATGTTTTGTTCCCATCGTATCAGATGTACGACCGCCCTCTTTTTTGGACGGCTCGCCATTTACGCTCTTTACAATCTGCATATCCTCTACTTGAATCGGAGAAAGGCTGACTGCCTGATGAATCGAAACAGGGCCGCGAGCACCGGCAGATACCGACTCGCCTTTAAAAGCAAATACCTGACCAAAAGCACGCACATCAAGCCAGGATTCGCAGGCCATTTGCACATATGCATCCGGATCTTTTGTTTTAGACAATGTCTTATCCGCACGTTCGCTCAGACTTTTATATCCATCACAGCATCTGTCGGCTGATTGCACAAAAATAGACTGACCGAGATCCTGCATACGGTTGCGAATCTTCCGCTTTATACACACATCGGACATTTCCCCATAACCGTCATAATCCATACGCGGACTGTTTCCGCTAAGCGGATCACCGTTGGGGTTCGCCATTGTCACAGAAACCAATACGACAAAATCAATCTTATTCTTTAAACTGCTCATTTAATTTTCCTCCTCTTCGATATCTATATCTTTCTTTTTATACATTTCATTTCTTTGAAGATGATAACCCAGCAGATAAGTATCTGCCAACGGCCTATTTAATTGTCCATCCGCGATTTCGCTGATTATACCGACAATTTCATCCGTCCGCTTTTTATACACTGTTCTCTGCTGCGGCTTCATGCGAGGCAGATAGGCCGTGCGCAGCTTTTGATTGATGAGCGTATAGGTTTTCCAAGGACATTGACAATATGCCGCCATCATGCGAATCGCGTTGGTTTCACGCTCATCCTTACCGTTTTCGCTGGTCTTGCGATAATAATCCTGCTCTGTTTTTTCCAATACGGCCAGCAGGCGGCCAAACTGGAAACTGCAATCTCTGGTGCTCAAATCTGTTTGCATACTCCACCTCTCCTTATCCTGATCATGATCAGCATGATATTTTTGTATGACGGCGCAAGTGCAAAACAGCAACTGCCGTCGTGCGTTATTCTCATAAAGGTACATTTTTGACACTCTTTGCACCAATTGCTGTTCTATATCATAAGGGAACGGCCTTTTATCTACCCTGCACGAAATGAGTCTCTGCATCTGCTGCCGAAGAATTTGATCATCCGTGACAAACTTTCCGTCCCTATAGGAACCAAATGCATAATTGACGATTTGAAACAGGGACGGCTGCTGAACACCATATATTCCGTTTTCCCAGCAGCAAGTTTCATCCCAATAGAAAAGCCTGTCCAAAAAGTCGGATACCAGCAGTTCATTGTAGTAGGTTAGTGAAAGACGCCCAGTTGTAGCAGCATCAAAAGCAGCGATAATAACGCCTGCGTTTTCCGGAAGATTATTTTTCCAACTTGCGAGCGTTTTGGCCAATGCATCCTTATATTCTGTAGGTTCTATTCGCGGCTTTTCACTTTTAATACTCATCGCGCCGGCAGCATGCGGAACTCTGTTGCCCTGCGGATTCCAACATAAAAATGTCCGTCCGCCATATGAAGTGTATGATGTCCCCTCCTCATGCTCTGTTTGCTTGCCTCCGGGCATCGCCACTCTGACGCCTTGATTTGCAACAATCCAACTTAACGCATTATGTGATTTTTGTGAGGCAGTATAACTTACAGTCATGGCCTGCCAAAACTCAGAAAAACGCCCGCGATAAGTAAAATTGCTATTGTCATTCGCAGAAATCAATTTTGCATTCCCATTTATCGGCACAACACCTTTTGGGTGCTGCAATGCAGGCGCTTCCACATCCCCCGTTACCATACACACGGTTCCCTCATCATTGGATCGTTTGGCCTGATAAAACGCGATAAAAGATTGCATCAATTGACGATCAGTCCAACAAGGCCCGCTGCTTTCTGCTCCCAGTCCATTAACTACAAAACGAACAAGGTATTTCCCCTCTTTCTTTTCATCAAACTTTTCTTCTGCATCAAGCATAATCACATTTGATGTCTGCAAATCTTTTAGGATCGTTCCGGCTTTCACATAAGTCAAAATCGGCTGTAATTTCTGATGTGTATATTCCGAATCCGTCCATTCTTCCAACTGAGTTATATAAAGTTGCTGCTTTTCTTTATCTTGAGGGGAAAGATAACATAACTGATCGCACAAGGGATATGGAACCGGTGAAAATGTACGTCCCGAAGATTTTTCCGTCACCGGAATGATAATCTTCGGCTCCTTTTTATCTACAGCGCGGGCATCCATAAACCTACCATCCCGATCGATTGTGATTTCGATATCCGATGATGTAAGCATGTGTGAAATCGGTGCCAGCGGTACCTGTCCTTCCGAGACAATACCGGCCAAATGCGCAAAAGAATCATACGTCTCACAGGCTTTTTGCAACAGCCCCATCTATTTCACCTCCCCAAATTCCCGTAATCCGCAAAAATTGTTCTGCTTCTCACCAAAAATTTTGATCTCCATATCCCGCAACGGCTTTGTAATCGTACATTCTTCCGGTCTTGGAAAAACGATAACCCCCTTTTTCATTACCGGATGCCAAAAACGCGCAGTCATTTTGTTCTTTGTTTCTTTAGAATATGCCTCATCGGCATACGTGATCCCATGATACATCAGTCCAAAAGCAAGTTCGGGCAGATTATCATAGCAGCCGTTCCCCTCATCAAATACACACGGTTTTACATACCCTTGGCATTCCCTTGTGCCCAAAAAAACATCTCGGCGGCCTCCTTTTTCTATCATCCGTTTTGCAATGTTATGATGCTTATTTTCATTGCGATCACCGGCCAATTCAGGACGATTTTCATTCCATTCAAAATGTGCCCGAACATAATAGCGGCAATGCTTTAAATATGTATAATAGGAAAGATCGTTTCCGCCACGATGATACTTTATCGGACGAATTCCTTTCACCTCGGTCTGTATCGGTTTTAAAATCCGAACGGCATCAATATACCAAATGATCGTAGGTTTCCAATAAACTGATGATAGGATCCCCTTTAACGCTTCATAAGTCGGCACCTGATAACTGCACTTTTCTCCGCCGACCCGCATGATGGGATCTGAAAACAGCGCATAATCCCCGCTGACCTCAAACTCAACAACATTTGGATGTTCCATCTCTCACTCCTCCAAAAATTCCATAGTACTTTCTTCTATCGTAAAACCTATGCTATCATCATAATGACCTATAAGCATCTGTGCGCCGCCTGAAAGTTCTTTGAGCGCCCCTTCCCGTTGCAGTCTTTCTATCTGATAATGATACAATGAAACCGTATACGGTTTCGCCTTTGTTAAATGTTCTTTCACATAAGCAAGATCGTATTCTGCACGCCGATCACACAACGCAGAAATAATCTTTTTTGCGTCACCGTATGGAACAATTACATCCGTCGTATCATCATCAAATACTTTGAAGCATGTACCCGCAAGTTTGAATGCCTGATGCAGATAATAATTTTCCTCTTTCGGCGACTTGCCGAGCGCAAACCGTTCATTCAAGGCAAGCAGCGAAAACAGACTATATTTTTCTTTTGTCATATAGTTCTGATGGTCCCTCTGCATCCGCTTGTATAAAACACGGTAATAATATTCAATAGACCGGTCCGAAGCCAGAGACTCCTGAAAGTCTTCCGGATGCCGACGAAATTCTTCCAGCAACTCTAAAGTCGCGGCTTTTCCCGCCTGAATATCCGGCAATTTTCGAAGATCTTCTCCTTTACATTGTACAAGATAAACCGGCGAAACCATTCCGATTCCGGCCTCGCCGTTGCGGTTACACCGCCCGGCGGCCTGAACAACGCTGTCCATACCGGCAGAGAGTCGAATCACCCGCATAAAAGAAATATCCACGCCTGCCTCAATAAGCTGCGTCGAAACACACAGCGTTTTTTTACCGTCCTTTAAAGACCGCCTTATATTCTCCAGCACCGTTCTTCGATGTGCAATACACATGGCAGCAGACAAATGGTAACAGTCCCCGCCGAAATCCTTCAAATAATGATATAACTTTTCCGTTTCATCTTTTTTGTTGCAAACAATCAACAAGCTGTCCGCCGTATCCAAAATTTTCAGTGCAAAATATGCAGTCTCTTCAATAGACATATTTCCTTCATCCTGAATATCGGTTCTCCGAAACACATTCCATAGCTTGGGGTCATAGGGAACAATCACATTCGCATCGTACTCACGCAACGGATGGTCAAGCTTCTCAAAGCAAGGGAGTGTCGCCGAGCATAAAACAACAGTCGCCCCGCAAACCTCCGCCAAAAAGTTTATAGCAAGCGCAAACATCGAAAGCATTCGGCTCGGAACGGTCTGAACTTCGTCTATCACCAAAATACTGTCACAGAGTGCATGGAAGCGCCGTATTGCCGTGGTTTTTCCCGAGAAAAGCGTATTCAAAAATTGAACCAATGTCGTAATGATAATCGGTGCATCCCAAGTTTCGACCAGCAATTCTCTTTCGTCCAGTTCATCCTTTTCTTCTGTCGGGGACAAATTAGAATGATGCTCCAAAATAAGGCTGTCATCTTGCACATAGTCTCGGATGACCTGCGCATTTTGCTCCAAAATGCTCAACAGAGGCGAAGTGAAAATAATGCGTTGCTTTTTCCATTTTACAGCATGCGCCAGCGCATACCGCACAGAAGAAAGCGTTTTTCCGCCGCCGGTCGGAACATTCAAGCGAAAAATACCTCCCGGCCGCTTTGCAAATGCCCTGCACTGTTCGGAAATGTAACGTCTCCCTTTTTGGATCGCACTATCCTGAGGCAAACATTCAAGTTTATCCTCTACCCGCTCAAGGCAATCCGCCCACATCCGGCTCAGTTGTTCCGAAGTTTTTCTCGACGGGAAATACAGATCTCCCATAAATTCGGCTGTGTCCCAGCGATCACCGTCAATCACGGCGGATAGCAAAAGCCGGGCAAGCATTCCGGTATAAAAAGCCCGTTCTTCCTCGCAGCGTTCTCCATCATCGTCTTCCGGCGTTATTTCGCAAATATGGGATAAAATTTTTTGAAGTTCCTCTGCTGCAGCATCAAAATACCTATTCAGTTCATCTTTATTCGCACAATAAGTATAAAAATTATGAATCGCCTCATCGCAGCCGATATCCTGTTTGCCGATTCTATGCTCAAATCCGTTATTGTGCTGTTTGTCCACACAATCAAACAAACCATGATGGGCTCCCGACGCCAGCGCAAGCAATTCACAGGCAATGTCAGAAAAACTTTGCGCTGCTCCATGATAGTTCTCCAATAAAAGACGTACACCGGCAAATGTGTGATTGACAGAACCGCGCAGCGTCTCTTCTCCGTTTGCGGATCGAATAAGATAGTCTCGAAATCGCTCTGTATATTTACCGGCGTCGTGAACAAGTCCAACCAGATACGCGCTTTTAGACAATCCACAAGAATTCAAAAATAAAGCGGCATATTTTGCAGTATTGCGGCAATGCTCGCTGACAGTTTGGATTTTTTGCTTGCTCTCGCCGTATCGAAAACGAATGTGCGCCGGAAATACATCCATTCTTTCACTTCCATTCATATCTTGAAAAATCATGCGCTGTTGCCAGACAAGATACCTATACTGCCCCTTGTGTTAACCATGTATTGATAAATGTATGATTTTAATTTGTTCAAATCAAACTGATTTTTTATTCAATTATAGCATTCTTTTATCAAAATTGCAACAAAAATGTTAAAATTTTCCACAATTTTCTTGAAATTTGGAATTTTTCATCAATCCATATATTTGAAATCCAAGAATCAAACCATTTTATATATTGACAAAAACGAGAAAAAATGTATAATAGTTTCATGCGCAACAGTTGCGGTCGCAACAAAGCACAGCGATACAGAAAGGAATAGCTTATGCCGACTTTAATGCGCCAAATCAACGTCATCAGCCGCTGCGCCGGAATCTACCGGACAGATCAACTGCGCGGAACAGACCTCCATGCCTGCCATCACAGTTACGTTCTGACGATCTGCCGTCATCCCGGAATTTCTCAGGAAGAACTGTCCCATCATATTTATATCAACAAAAGCAACGTCACCCGCCATTTGGCCTATCTGGAAACACATGACTATGTTATCCGCAGTCAAAGCGAAACAGACAAACGTGTTATGCTTGTCTATCCTACGCAAAAAATGCTGAATGTACTTCCGGATATAAAACGAATTACCGGAGAATGGAATGAATATCTCACCGCAGAATTTTCAGACCAGGAACTGAATCAATTTCGATCCATGCTGGATCGGATCGCAGATCGCGCGAAAAAATACGTAGATGACAAGGAAGAACAAAAAATATGCGAATGATATTGCGATATCTGAAGCCTTTTTACGGCAGGATGTCTGTCGGATTGACAATTAAAGTATTCGGAACGCTGATAGAACTTGCCCTGCCATACATACTGAGTCATATCCTAAAAAACGTTGTCTCTAAGGAGTCTGTCGGTCCCATCGCATTTTGGGGCGGCGTTATGATTGCCTGCGCTGCCTGCGCCTGCGTCTGCAATATCTGTGCCAACCGCATGGCCGCACATGTAGCGCGCAATTTTTCAGAGAGAATCCGACACGATCTGTTTAATCGTACCATGCGGCTTTCCGCCGCGCAAACGGATAAATTTACAATACCGTCACTCGAATCACGCATCACGACCGACACCTACAATGTACATAATTTTGTCAGCATGATGCAGCGTATGGGCGTTCGCGCACCGATTTTACTGATCGGCGGTATCGCAATTACACTGATTATGGACAGCTATTTGGCGCTGGCCATGATCGCGATTTTACCGTTCATATTCATTACGGTATATTTCATCTCCCAAAAAGGCGTTCCGCTGTATATCAAAGTGCAGCAGTCTGTTGACAGAATGATTCGCGTAGTACGTGAAGATACGCAGGGAATCCGTGTAATCAAAGCACTTTCTAAAACCGACTATGAGCATCGCCGCTATGATAAAGTCAATCGAGCGCTGGTCAGCGATGAAAAACGCGCGGGAATCACAATGGGCATGGTCAATCCCATTATGACCATGCTCATGAATATCGGAATTGTCGTCGTAATCGCGCTCAGCGCCTCCCGCGTTTCCAATCATCAATCTTCTCCCGAAACGGTCATCGCATTCATGCAGTATTTTACCCTGATCTCCATGGCCATGATGTCGGTAACAAGAATTTTTGTGATGTATACAAAAAGTTCGGCCTCCGCCCGCCGCATCGCGGAAGTTATTTATACAGAGGAGGATCTTGAAATTCAAGCGGAAAAGGATTCCGCCAAATCAGATACCGACGTACACATCCAATTTGATCAAGTTTGCTTTTCCTACGACGGCGGCCATAATGATTTGACGAACATCAGCTTTAAAATCCCATACGGCGGATCGCTCGGAATTATCGGCGCCACCGGCAGCGGAAAATCTACGATTATTAAACTGCTCCTGCGTTTTTATGATATAGATTCAGGCAATATCCGGATTGCAGGACGCGATATACGCACAATTCCTCGTGAAAATTTTTATTCCATGTTCGGAACCGTCATGCAAAATGACTTTTTATACGCCGATACAATCGAAGAAAACATACGTTTTGGACGCGATCTGACACATAAACAGATTATTGAAGCGGCAAAAATTGCCCAGGCAGATGATTTTATCTCGGCTTTCCCGGAAAAATATGAACATATGCTATCGCAAAAAGGAACCAACGTCTCAGGCGGTCAAAAACAGCGCATTCTCATTGCGCGCGCTGTAGCGGCCAAACCGAAAATTCTTATTTTGGACGACAGTTCCTCAGCCTTGGATTATAAAACCGACGCAAACCTGCGCAGCGCACTTTCCAAATCGATGCGTGACACAACTGTGATTACGGTTGCGCAGCGCGTCAGTTCGGTCAAAGACTGCGATGTGATTCTTGTGCTGGATGAAGGAAACATGATCGGCATCGGCAATCATGAAATGCTCATGCAAAACTGTTCCGAATACCGCGAAATCAGTGAATCACAGATGGGGGGTGCTTTTGTTGACTAAAGGCGGTTTTACACGCGACCCACGTACCGAAAAAAATCCGAATAAAGACGCGCCGGCAAAAAAGCTTGACAAAAAAGCTGCAAAAGGAATTTTTCTGCGTCTCGGAAAATACATGTTAAATCACTGGCCGCTTTTCTTATTGGCGCTCTTGCTCGCACTGCTTTCCAATCATCTGGCTCTGCTCGGTCCCAGATTTTCAGGAGATGCAATCGATATCATCGCCGCAGAAAACGGCGTGGATTTTCAGGCAGTTTGGTTCACTGTGGGCAAAATGCTTGCATGTTACATTGCTTCCGGTGTTTTATCGTATTTGCTTGCGATACTGATGATTCAACTCAGTCAAAAGATCATTTATACCATGCGCCGTCAGCTTTTTGAAAAATTGACTTCCCTGCCCGTCGGATATTTTGATACACACGCAACCGGCGATATTATCAGCCGCATTTCCTATGACATTGATACGGTCAATTCTTCATTGTCCCATGATCTTGTGCAGGTCATGACCAGCCTGTACACCGTGATCGGTTCCCTGTTTTTTATGTGGGAAATTTCCAAACCGCTTATCGCGGTTTTTGCCATAACGGTCCCGATTTCGATACTGTTCACCCGGTATCGCTCAAAACGGGTTCGACCGCTGTTCCATCGACGTTCTCAAAAACTGGGAGAACTCAACGGTTATGCGGAAGAAATGCTCTCCGGCAACAAAACCATCCGCGCCTATAACCGTGAAGACGAAATTGTCGGTCGTTTTGACCGGCGCAACACCGACGCAATGGATGCCTATTACAAAGCGGAATATTACGGCGCGACGCTCGGACCGTCCGTCAACTTTATAAACAATCTTTCTATTTCGCTTGTTATGATTTTCGGCGGTATTCTGTACATGTTTTCACAGAGCGGAACTGCAAAAATAGGCTCTTTGTTTTTCATTACGCTCGGCGGAGTCGCTCAGTTTGTTCAGTATTCCAGAAAATTTGCAGGGCCGATCAATGAATTTGCCAACATCTTTAACGAATTGCAGTCCGCTTTCGCGGCGGCGGAGCGCATTTTCCGCATTATGGACGAAGAACCGGAAAAGGCCGACTTGCCGGATGCCGCAATGCTTCAAAATATCTCGGGTAAAGTTGACCTTGATCGTGTGACATTCGGCTATACGCCTGACAAAACCATTCTATACGATTTGAGCGTCTGCGCCGAACCGGGAAAAACAATCGCCATTGTCGGTCCCACAGGGGCCGGAAAAACGACGATTATTAATCTGCTTATGCGATTCTATGATGCAAATTCCGGACACATTTTCATTGATGATACAGAAATTCAAAGCATACAGCGCAATTCTCTGCGACGTGCGTATACCATGGTGCTCCAGGACACATGGCTGTTTCACGGTACAATCCTTGAAAACATTGTATACGGTAAAGAAGGCGCAAGCATGGAAGAAGTAAAGGCAGCCGCCCATGCCGCGCGCATCGACACGTATATAGAACACCTGCCAAACGGTTATGATACTGTGTTATCTGATGACGGTGTCAATATTTCTAAAGGGCAGAAACAACTCATTACAATAGCACGTGCCATGTTATCCGAATCAAATATGCTCATATTAGATGAAGCAACTTCAAACGTAGATTCCCGAACTGAAATAAAAATTCAGCAAGCCATGTCTGAACTTATGAGAGGACGCACCTGTTTTGTAATTGCGCATCGGCTTTCCACGATTCAAAATGCAGACCTGATCCTCGTGCTGCAAAATGGCCGAATCACCGAACGCGGGAATCACGAAACGCTGATGCGGCTCGGCGAATTTTACAGCACCCTATACAATTCTCAATTCACCTAATTAAAATCTTACCCCGTTTCTAAACATTTGCGGTTCATTCATATTCTATTGAAGAAATTATAAACAAACGGCACGGAGATTCCGTGCCATCAGCCTGTCAAAAAAGTAAAAATTGCAAACAAAATACGTTTACAAGGCGGACATGCGCCGCCTTGTAAACACCTTACGGGCGCGCGAGTGCCGCCATCGGCGGCGCGACGGCGCGAATACGCCCTTCGGAAAGGGGTTCTCCTTGTGGCGTCAGGACTCCTCCCGGCTTGCGCCGGGCACCTCCTCACGCCTATACGCGCCCTATCGTCGGAAAACCTTGGTTTTTCGACGGTCAGAAACGGCACGGAGATTCCGTGCCGCTATATTTATAATTATCTAAAAACAAGGCCGCCGGTTACCCGGCGGCCTCTGAACAAAAACATACAAGGAAAAAGACAGCGTCTTTTTATCCAAAATCAGTTTTTCTTCTTTTTGATGATAACAACAACGACAATCGCAACAACGATTACCGCCGCTACAATACCGACGATTAAACCAACATTGCTGCCCTCTTCTGCATTTGTGTCAGAAGAGGCCGTTGTGGTCGCAGGTGTCGTTGCTTTATCCGAAGTTTTTTCAGTATCTTTTGTTGTTTCCTTTTCAGTCGTATCGGAAGACTCCGGCGCCTTCGTGGAAGCATCAGAAGATTCCGGCGCGCTGGTGTCCTCCGGCGCACTCGTCGTGCTTTCAGATGCATCAGGCGTCGTTACTTCAGCCGTCGTTGCTTCCGGCGTGGTCACAGGCGCATCGGTCGTAACCTCAGGCGTAGTTACGGTGCCGCCGCCGATATAATTCACAACATCAAAAGACAAAGAAATAATACGTGCGTCAACATCTGTTGAAACATTCAACGTAGCAGTTCCGTCGGTTACCAGTCCCTGAATCGCAGCTTCAACTGTTTTTTCTGCTTGAGCGATGTTTCCGCCCGTGAAATTAACAGTAGCCGTACCCATTACATTGTTAATAGACAAAAGACCGATTATACCGCCGGAAATATTGATTACGCTGTTGCCGTTCAGTCTTCTTGTCGAATCACCTGCGGCGCGTACATTGTTGATCTGACCGCCGCTGATATTGATTTCCGAATTTCCGGAATAGTTTCCGTTGATGCACGCGCCGTAAAGCGTTGCAATCGAACCGCCCGTTACCGTGATATGCGATGTCCCGGTAAACTCTACTTCACCGGTACCGCGATTGAATCCGGAAATTGCCCAGTAATCACCGCTTTTCACTGTAATATGCGAATCCAAAGCAGTATTCACTGCATCCACAAAAGGAACCTGATAACCGCCGACAACATAGCATTTACCGCCGACCGGCGTGGTAATGCCTTCACCGAGGATCAGTTCAAAATACTGTGCAACGATCAGCGAAGTGCCGTTTGTGTTTGCACTACATTCAAAAGTAATATTCTCAAAAGTAGTAGAACCGGGACCGCTCAAAAACCAACGATTGCGCTCGCCGTTATCGTATATGTACTTGCCGCCGGAAATAATAATATCGCCGTTATGCTCCGGCTCATAATATTCTTCCGCACAAGTATACGTGTCTACAATCACGACTTTTCCGCCGTCAGCGACTTTGGTTATGGCCTCGCTCATGCTGCCGAGCGGTGCAGCCTCGCTGGAACCGTCACCCGTGCCGCCATCGTTTACATACACGACAGTATCCGCTGCCGATGCGGCAAGCATCATCATAACGCAAAGCATGCCTGCAATCAAAATGCCGATATACTTTTTCATTTATTTTTCCTCCAAAAATAAATTTTGTAACACTTTCATTATACACGAAATTTTCATTTTGTGCATACAATTTTTTTACCAATATATAAAAATATTTGCACAAATGGATAATCTTGGGTGATTTTGTATGTTTTATGTTACAAAGAGAAATAAATTTCCCCGCAATTCCAAATAATACCGCCGTTTGAAGAAAAGTTTACAAGAACGGATACTCGAATTTTTTATCTGCTTTCTCAAAATATTTCTTCATAATGCGTATTTCTTTGGGATCATAAGGACGAAAATTCGGTCTGAACAGTTCATGCTGCCATTGGGTAAAATCATAATGCTCTCCGTTTCCGCTTTCCCATCTGCGCCAAATCGCCTCCCACGGCTCATTGTTTTGACTTTTACCGACAACCAATCCCCAGTTGAAGCAAGCGACCTTTTCCAAATAAAAGAGCGGCAGATGTGTCTGAATCTTATTTCCCTGCATCCGATGCAGCCACTCGGTATTGAAAAGCGGGCGATCAAATTCTTTCAGCATATCCAGAATATCCACAGACGCCTCATAGTTGCGGTAATCATGATAACTGATTACATCGGAAAGCTCAATCGCACGCATTTCCCACGGACGAATCTCACGCGACGGATCGAGCGTCCACGCGCAGGCTGTCAGGGGCTGTATGGGATCGTGCGACCGTGCGATCTCAAAGAAGCGCTCCATCCACGGCACGCTCAGCATCTCGCGGCGGCTATTGCCGATCTCATTGAAAATATCCCACACAATCACACGCTCGTCGCGCGCATATTTGCCGACAATTTCATCGACCATACGGCAAAAATCTTCTGCATACTCCGGTACATCCAGCGGCGATTTGCCGTTGGATGCGAGCACGTCATGCGGAGAGCGAGCCATACCGCCGTGATAGCCGAGATCCACAGGCTGAGGTCCGAGTTCCGGCAGCTTATAGGTTTTTGCCGGTACTGTGCAGTCGTTACCGAAGCAAATCATCACGCCGAGATGATTTTCCGCACAAATCTCAAGATACGTCTCCAGGTAACGCATGAAACTATCATGCTGACGCCCCCATACTTCATAAGGAAGTATGGAGCGCACAGCATTGAAGCCGGTTTCATGCGCCAATTTTAGCTCTTCACGAAACAACGCTTCTATACGATCATGTTCAAATTCCTGCCATTGCTCAATTCGATTGACTGCGCCGCAGCAAATATAATTAAAACCGCGAATCCACGGACGGCTGTTATACCATTCCCAGGCTTTTTCTTTCGACCACTGTTCAGACATGCTATACCTCCCGCTCACTTGCAAAATTTTTCAAACATAGCCACTGCAAAATTGGTAGCATCCAGCGCTTTGGCCTCTGCAATATGCGCTTTGGCTTCTGCAACACGGCCGAGTCCAAGTTCTCCGAAAGCCATCAGCACAAGTCCCTTGACCGTGTTGATCTTCGGGAAATTATACTCAAACGGACACGGACAGGGCGATCCCACGCCGTAGTAAGAATTGATGTCCTTATCCCGGATTTTCTGCTTACCGGATGCAATCATCTCCTCGCAAAGCGCACGCGCTTCGCTGATCCGCCCCGCTTCATAATAAGCGCGCGCGCGGAAATAGCTGATCTCGGTAGGCACTGCGTGATCGGTCATCGCGGCTTCAAGCGCCTTTTTGTATTCTTCATGATTTCCGACTGCTTTATATGCCATTGCAAGCCCGTATCCGAGATGGCTTTCCTGCGCGAAGTAATTTTTCTCTTCGCCATAGCAAAGCGGGAATACATACCCCTCTTTGAAAGCCGCAATCGCAGCTTCCGCGCGCCCCTCTTCAAGAAGCTTTGTGCCAATCAGCGTCATCAGCCATGCATGATGACGAGTCAAGTTGCCCTCGCCGCCCTCATATGTATGGAACCAGTGATCGTTCAGAAGCGCCTTAGCCTCGTCATACCGTCCGAGTTCCGTCAAGAGAACCGAATGATCCAGCGTGCAGTCGTCCCTCTTTGCGCTGATCTGCTGATATTTTTCATGCAGCGCCAATCTCTCCTCGATACTCTTGCCGCCGTTTTTGTAAAGCTGCAAAAGTTCAAAGAAGATTCTCGGATTTTTGCCCCCGTCAAGATCAAGCGCGGCCTGAAGCATCTTTTCCGCGCCGGTAAAGTCTTCGCGCTTATCAAAATAAGCAAGACCGAGGTTGCGGCATGCAGGGACGAAATTGCCGAGCATACGGATTGACGCCTCCCACATGGCAATCGCATCCTCATAGCGCCGTCTGTCATAATACAGGCAGCCGAGATAATAGTTCGCCATACCGGTTCCGGCCGCCTTGAGTACCGCAATATCCTCCAGACGTGCGGGGAACGCACATGCCCAGTCACACTGATCCGCCTTGGCATAATACGCCTTGTCGCCGGTGAGGTAACCAAGATAATAGTTGACCATCGGCTGCTTGGAATCCGCCTTATTAAGAATAGCAATCGCTTTTTCCGTCATGCCGGCGTTCATATACTCAATCGCGCGGTCGATATAGTATTCATGCTTTTCAGGCAGTACATCAAACAACGGGTCAAGCGCTCTGATCTTTTCAAAGAGCGCATTATCGTTTGTGATTTCCGCCTTCAACTTCATGGCCTCAAGATTCATCGTGCCGACTTGCAAGCAGAGATCCAGTTTCTGCACCGCAGCGTCAAAATCACCGCGAATACAATCGATTCCGGCCAGCGCATAATAGCCCGCCGCCATATAATCGTGGCTCCAGATGCTTCTGTACAGACAATCATACGCTTCATCCAGTTTGCCGAGATAACGAAGCGCAATTCCCTTGTGGTAAAGCGCCTCCACATCGTAAGGATTGTCGTTGCGGAGCGTAAGACGGGCGATCGCCTTGTCATAATACGCAATTGCTTCCTCAAAACGTCCCTCTTTCAGGCGCATATTGCCCATAGCCGTATTGCAGCGGCTGTCACCGGGATCGCGTCTGAGCGCTTCAAGATAATAATCCGCCGGTTCATAGGCAAAATGTTTATACTGCTCCAGGTGCTTGCCGTTTATGTAAAGTTCCTCATTGGAAACAATCTCGCTCGGCGGAGTCGCAGGCTTACGGGGGGAAATCGGTTTTTTATGTCCGCGCTCATAATGCCGGTAATCCACCAGCTTTTCACCGTCCGCCGAAAGAACATCGACCGATACCTTTTTCATATCGAGTTCGTCCAGCGCAAACAATTTCACAAATGTCCGTTCCGGCGAAATTTCCGCTACCGTTTCCGTAATGGTTTCGCTGCCGTGCGTAATTTTCAATTGGACGTTTTTATACGCACCGGTAGCATATACGCCTACAAAAAGCTTGCCGTCGCGTTTTTCCACATTGATCGCCGCATTGATCGTGGCGTTTTTCGCTTCACCAATGTCCTTTACCGGATACCAGTACTGCTCAAAGGTTTTTGTCTCATATGGCATGATCCAAGTGAAATCCGGCTGATTATCCGTGTATACGCCGGTCATCAATTCCACATATTTCGATCCGTCATCGGTCAGATTTGAACACCATTTATCGCCGAACGGATGATTTCCCCAGTGCCAAAGCTTTTTACCGGGCGAAATATGGTGGTCGGCTACGGTAACGATCCCGCATTCACGCCCTGCATCGTAACCGGAGATATAGTCATAATCGCTTTGCCCCTTAGATACAAGATAAGACGACGGAACCCGTACATTTGCCAAATTGTGAATATCCGTTCCGCTGCCGAAGTCAAACGGACGCGCCGTATTATACACGCCTTTGGCAATCGGCCACTCCAATACGGCACGGCGGTCATGGTCGTTGACCCATTCCACATCCGGCGGGAATACGACGCGGTAATCGTCATTGATCTCCACCGCAAGATTGGCCCACCACATAAACGGCTGCGGATACGGCGTGCGGTTGTATATCTGAACCTCTGCCTTAAAATAGGAACGTCCGGGAACAATGGTGATTCCCGCCATCCCTTTCATGCGAAGCAGCGGATCCACCTCGCCGACCCAAACGGTCTTCTCACCATTTTCACGCTCCGTGATCGCCGCCTCAAGCGGCATGTAGGTCGTCGGACGGTGGTGCTGCGGCCAGTTAAACTCAATACCGCCCGATACCCAAGGACCGGCCAAACCGACCATTGCAGGCTTGATGACCTTATTATGGTAAACAAAATCATAATTGTTGGTTTTATCCAGCGCACGCTGAATTTTACCGCCGATCTCAGGAAGTACCTCCAGCTTAATGTACGCATTCTCCAGCACTGCGGCATGATAAACAACATCCTGTTTTTTGTCGCTGATGTCGGAAGTAAACGGAATCGGATACAGATGTCCGCTTGCGCCCTGATAAGGCTTTTTCTCAAAGAACATAGGCAAGGACTCACAAGCGCCCGGTTTGTAGGTCGGAATCACCAAATCCTCAAATTTCGCAGTTGCTTTTACTGACATAAAAATACGCTCCTTAAAGTATATTTTAATCTCTTATACTACAAATTTTACCACGACTCTTAAAGCAGTACAATATCAATAAAAAACAACGGTCTAATCACAATTAATCTTGACATTTATCAAAAACAGAGATATAATGATATATCAAATTTGATTTTTATGTATTCAAAGACGGAGGTAGCCCATGCAAATTTATGTTATCTGCCAACCCGACGCCGATAAAACGCACTGGTGTGAACTCTATCTTAAAGGAATACACAGCGAAGCCAAGCGAAAAGGCGATTTTGTCTGCCTGATGACGATTGAGGAGGCCGAAAAGCGCTTCCGCGCCGAACGCCCGGTTTGTGCGGCCGTGCTCTCCACCTCCCGCCTCTGGACGGCGGACGCCGCCGCCCTGCTTTCTTCGCTCGGCATAGAACCGTTGATTATCGGCGGTGCTTCCAGAGACGGGCACCGTCACGCCAGCTATGTATATATGGACTATCGTGAAGCCACCTATCAACTGATTGAATATCTGCGCCAATACGACAAGCAACGTATCGCCCTCTTTGCAATCAGTCCGGACTCGGCAACCGATATGATCAAAAAGGACGCATTCCTATCGTATGACGGATGCCACGAGCGCGACGTATTCTATTATTCCGGCGCAGACGGTCTGATGGGGGCGGTATGCAAACGATTTCTGAATGCCTGCCGCAATTATGACGCGGTTCTCTGCTCCAATGACGCCGGCGCGGTAATTCTGATGCATCAGCTTGAAGAAGCCGGTATATGCATTCCGGATGACCTGTTTCTCTGTACGTTCGGAGACATGGCCATCAGTTCCAGCGGCAAAAAAACGCTCACTATGGCCCGTCTTCACTGTACGGAAATCGGCCGTCAAGTCGTCTCCATGTGTCATTTGCTGACAAATTCAGAAAGCATCTCCGGCATCAGCACCAAAATCCGCTGCGCGTTCATCGTCGGCGATACGACCGCGAATTTACCGGTAAAAACAAAAACCATCGGCACGGCGCATTCTCCGGTGGAAGCGCCGTCCGGCATTCACAGTGATCCCAGCGTATCCAAAATATTTTTAGCGGAAAAAATCATCTCCGCCTGCGACGCAATCGACATCGACATTTTGAAACTGATTATCAAGGGATACCGATATTTTGATATTGCGGAAATTCTGCATGTTTCGGAGAGCACGATCAAATACCGTCTAAAACGTCTGATCTCCATCGCGGAAATGGAATCGCGTGAAGCAATTATTGAAACCATGAAAATGTTTTTAAATTAAAACAGCGGGGATATCCCCGCTGTTCTGACCGTCGAAAAACGAAGGTTTTTCGACGATGGGGCGCGTTCGCTCGCGCC
>OLGD01001436.1_pt1 | contig 35656 bp, 26 predicted proteins | sample 1605311 | NCBI WGS metagenome assembly OLGD01 (sample SAMEA3888917, study PRJEB22519) | human gut metagenome | biome: human gut; feature: human-associated habitat; material: faeces | place: Denmark | collected 2010
ATTTTATCCGCTTATGCAACTTATAATCAGGGATTTAATTTATAGAAGTCCCCTAGAAAACTTAAATGCTATCATTAGTTGGTTAGGCATCCCTTATATTCAAACTCATAGTTGTGGACATCATAACCCTGCAACAGCAACGAAACGTGCTGAAGATATAGTTGAAGGCGATGATTCGATGGATGTTCTTGAATTGATTGCTTTGGAGGCAATGTATAAATTTTTATTAGGTAATTCATCCTTTCGATGTTGTCCACTCTATGGTATGATGTGTAGTGAATCACCCATAGCGAAATCCGAATGTTTCGATACACCGTGGTTGGGAACTCCTTGTGTATTCACAGTCGTAAGTTCACCGCTGGAATTGGATAAGAAAAATGTTCATTGGTAAAATCATCTTTAAGAGTTGTTTCCATACGTTGTCTTTGTTCCTTTGATTTTATGCGGTATCGAGATTTTCTGTCGGTAACCTCCCGTCCCGAAAGTGGTCGTAACCTCCTCGACGATGTAGGTGCCGTTCTTAGCCGGGTTCCGGTCATCGATGAGTTCCACCTGACAAGCCGGATATAACCCGAAATCCCCGAAGAGCGTCACCGAACCGCTGATGCCGTTCAGGTTGTAGCTGCGGAAGTATTCGATGGCCTCCTCGACGAGCTTGTCGGAGTTGATTTTCATGTTCGGAGACATGTAGGGCACGATGGTGTAGGTCGAGAGGTCGGCTTTCGTGCGGGTCTGTGCGCCGCTGGCCGTGGTGTTGCCCGTGACCTTGTGCGTTTTCTTGCTGATTTGCGTGGCGTTCACGGTCTGAAACTCTTTGCTGTCGGGAGTAGTCGGGTCGTAGTCGGGGTTCAGGCGCACCGTCACCTCGAAGAATTTCTCGTCCGAGCCCAATGCCTTGGCCTGCACGGCAAGGAATTTCGGGTCTGTTTTGAGCACTTTCAAATCCGACGATGCCACGTGCGTGTCGAAGCGTATGCGGAAAGGGCCGGACGACGTGTCTTCCGGAAACCGGGGCTGGCTCTTGGCCGATGAATACGGGCGGCCGATGGCGATGGCAGGCATCTGGTCGGGACTGTTCTCGTCATATTTCAGAAAACAGTAAATGCGGTAACGGCTCCACGCCGAGAGGATGTCGGCCACGGTAAAATTGTCGGTAATTTTGATTTTTCCGATCTGGATGTCGAACCGTTTGGTCTCGGAGTGCAGTTTGAACCCGGTATCTTTCAGAAGGTTGTATTTGCCTTCCATCACGTCGTTCACGCTCGTGCCCGATGCCGGCGTTTCGAACTTGGGCGCCTGTTTCAGCTTGAGCTTGTAGGCCATATTTTCGCATTTCAGCTCGAAGCTGCTCTCGGTGTTATAGCCGGTAATGTATCCGTCGAACATCGTGCGCAACATCCCGTTATACCCCAGGCGGATGCGCACCCGTTGCCCGATTTTGAAGGTCGTGGCGTCCATCGCCGAGTAACTGGAACGTTTCTCGATGACCACGCCGTCCTGCATGACCTCGGTGGTTATCCGGCTGGCATCCTTGCCTTCGAGGGTGACAGTTCCGACGATGGTGGAACGGAAAACGGTCCCTTTGGGAAAGCGGATGGTCGCCGTTCCAATGAGTTTCTTGTAGGTCTCAACGATTTCGACCTCCTGCACCTCCGTGAGTGTGACAGGGTTCTGTATCGCCATCGGGTTACCCGGGTCGGGATCGCCTATGGTAATCCGACAGCATAGTACGTCGAGCGGTGCTACAGCCATAAGTTGTTCAATTTTAGTATGGAGGTGGGGTCAATGACGTCGGTGCCGAACCGTACCCACTTGATCCATTTGTTCGTATGTTCGATGGCTTCATCCACGACCTCCGCATCTTTGGAAATCAGTTCTACCGCCTCGGAGGGTTCCACCGCTACGCATTGCAAGGTATAGGGCTGTACGTTTCGGTATTCAGCCGTTGGAAGCGAGTAACCCAGAATGATAAGCTGCGAGATTTTCAACTGCCGCAGGATGGTGTTGTCGCAGTCGATGACACCTTTGTACTGGACGATTTTCAGGAACTTCGACAGCTCGGCCTCCGGGTACACGTCGGGATATTTGCTGGTTATCCTACCGTTTACGGTAAATTCCAGATCACCGCCCGAAATGAACTCCTTACGGGTGTAGTCGCGGCCCTGCACCGTGGTCAGCACGATGTTGTTTTTCGAGGAGAGCTGTACTTGCGGACCCAAATCGACGAAGGTGATCAGCCCGTATTTGCTGTTGGGCTCCACTTTGCCGCTTTCCTTGTCGTAGTAGGTTCCCTCGCCGCTGATTTTCAATTCGATGTAGTCTGCCACCGTGCGGCCCACGATGCTGTCGGTGTAGTTCTTCTTCTCGGCGACAGCCTGCTGCTCCTTGATGAGCTGGTAGTATTGTCCCGATTTGTTGACGATGGCACTCTGCGACTGGGTTTCGAGGTATTTATCCCGCTCTTTCTGTTCCCAGTATTTGATATAGCGTGGATAAGAGCGGAGCATGCCGTAAGCCGTCTGGCAGGCGAACTGAATGACGGCACGTTTCAGGATGTCGCTGTTCTTGGAGAAGTAATGCACGGCACCGTCCTGAAACTCCGCGAGTCCCAGACCGATGGCGCGACGGGCGGCATCGCTGATGTAGCCGCCCAGTCCGCCGTGCGAAAGGATGCCACCGCTCAGAAGCGTCGAGGCACCGATATTGAGCAATCTGCTGCCGAATAGGTTCTTCATGTCGTTGTCTTTTCGTTAATTAACCGTTCCACGAGGCATCGAAGTCATGCACCACGTCGATAAGGGCCTGCGCCATCTGTTCCTTGAAGTGCTGAATCTCGGCGGTCTGACCTTCTGGCGATTTCAACAGGTCGATGGTCTCTACGCTCATGAGATTGGTGATGTTGACGATGACCTGCTTGGGAGCCGCCGAAGATAACCGCCCCGTACCGGAGTAGTTGCCGCCCGCACCGCCGTCATCGTCTCCTATGTTCGTGATGCGGTTGGCGTTGAACGGGGAGGTATCGTTCGAGTCCGGCTCGTTGGCATAGAGCGCAGCCGAGAAGCCTGCTTTGCGGAGAATGTTTTCCGCAGCCTCCGAAGAACCGCCGAATACCTGGCGCAGGGTGCCGGAAAGGCTTACCAACAGGTGGTGCACGCGCTGCCGGCCGGCCAGCATTTCCTGACGCTCCTTGTCGGTAGCCTGCGCGTTCAAAGCCTTCTGCACCCATAGCCCGTCTTTGTTCTGCGTAAAGCCGCCACGGGTCAGTTCGCCGTAGTCGAATCCCGACTTCTCGATCAGAGCGCGGGCACCCGCCATGCTCTCGATGGCATCGAGATAACCTTGTGCCGCCGTGGTGATGTGTTTTACGGTGGTGTTGTTCTGGTAAGCGGCGTAGGTAGGCGTATAGGCCGCAGCCACCTCCGGCAAATCACCGAGAGCGTTGGTATAGGTGACTTTGCCGTCACGCTCGAACCAGAAAGGTTTGTCCAAGCCGAGTTTCTTTGCGGCTTCGGCCGCCGTCACCGCCTGCTGCCCGTATTTGAGGGCGATGTTCTCGATAAAGGCACGAACCTCCAGCGGATCGGACATCTTGCCGAACTCGGCGTAGGCGGCATTCAGACGCGACTGGCTGTCGCGGCGGGCAATGGCTGTGATAGCCTCCCGGCTGTCGTCCTGACGGGCATCTTCCGGACTGTACACGTCGTTAATCGTAATCATTCCTTCCGATGCACCGACAGCGAAGCTCCCGGCCATACCGGACCACCAATTTTTGGTAAAGGCTCCGATTTTGTGGCCGCTGCTTTCCTCGATGGTCTTGCCGGTAGTCAGGTCGTCCACCGCTTTTTTGGTATCGATGGCCTGCTGATAGGTTTTGTGTAAGGCCGCGTACAGGTCTTCAATAACCGGATAGCGGTATTTCTCGTTGGCGGTAATGTCTTCCAGTACGGCATCTTTGGCTTTCTTGATCTGCCATGTCTTGTAAGCGACCCAGCCCAACGCTCCCACCAATGCGGCGATACCGGCCGTTGCGGCTACGGCGGTCGTGCCGATAGCACTCAAGGAACCGGCGGCACCGACCAGACCGCCGCCCGTAGCGACCTGTGAGGCGAACAACGAGGAGAATCCGGCTCGGGCGGCAAAAGAACCCGCTCCACCTTGCAGCAAGGCACGGCCCATCGCCCCCTTGCCGCTGACTCCGGCTGCCTGCAAAGCTGTGACAAGGGCCCGTTTGTTCCCGAAAGAGAGTGCTTTGATTCCTCGGGCACTGGTTAGGCCGGTCAGACCGGAAACCAGCTCGACGATGGAGTTACCGGCGGCCTGTTTGCCGATAAAGCCGACCGCAACGCCAACATTGGTCAGGGCACCGGCGAGTTTGAACAGCCGCGTGGCGACAAAACCCGTGAACAGAAGCGGCTCGATCCAGTAAAAGTTACGGGTCATCCACGATGCGAAGTTGCCCAGCACGGAGAGCAGGTTCATGACGCCCTGCCCGATGGAGGCAAGACCTCGGGCGAACTCGCGGGAATTGAACTTGGCAAGGAAGTCTTTCAGCGTACTCCGGATGACCGGCTCGACGAGTTCGTACCCCTGCATGAAGGATTCCGTGAGCTGGGAGGTCATCTGGTACCACAAGCCTTTGGTCGTGTCCTGCTTTACCTGCGCCAGCTCGGAGGAGATGCCCTGCGATGCCCGGTTCTGGGAAGCGAGCGTCCGAAGCTGCCCGTAGTTGCTGACGAACATCATGGCGGCGTTGCCTCCGATCTTGCCGAAGATGGTCTGCATGTCGGCCATCGTCGCCCCTTTCTTGTTCAGGTCCTCGAAGATGTCGGCCAACGGACGCAGCTTCTCCACCTGTTTGCCGTAGATGTCTTCCATGCGCGTGAACTTCACACCCAGACGGTCCAACGCCTCCCGTGCCTCTTTGGTCGGCTTGGCGAAACGGGTGGACATGGCTCGCAAAGCCGTACCGGCCATCGTTCCCTTGATACCCATGTTACCGAGCACGCCGATGGCGGCGGATGCTTCCGTGAAATCGACGCCCGACAGACGCAGGTAACCGGCCGCCATCTTGAAAGATTCGGCCATCTCGATGATGTTCACGTTGGAACGAGAGACGGTAGAGGCCAAGATATCAGCCACTGAACCCATGCTGGTGTTCTTGATGTTGTATCCCGTCTGGATGTTGGTGGCGAGGTCGGCGATCTGCGAGATGTCATTGTCCCCGATGAGCGCAAGGTTCGTAATCGGGCGGATCGATTCGTTGATGGTCTCGATGCCCATACCGGCCATACTGAGGAATTTCACCGCACCCGCCACCTCGATGGCAGTGAACTTGGTCTCGACGCCGATGCGGCGCACGTACCGGGCCATCCGGTCGAAACGTCCCTCGAAAGTCGCCAGGTCGGAATCGGCAACCCGGAGGATCGAGCGTGCCGACTGCATGATGTTGGAATACTCGACGGCCTCCGTGAACTGCGTGCGCAGGAAATTGTAGGCCATATAGGCGTTGAGCATCCCAGCCATCGGGAGGTTCCGCCACGACGGAGCCTTGGAATACTGGATACGGTTGATGGCCGCACGCCGTTTGCTGCCGTACACGGAATCCTCGAAAGCCGCCTGACGGCGCATGGAGGTCACCGCACGGGCTGCGTTGCGCCGCCGCTGGGTCTCCTCGGCCTGACGGCGACGCTTCTCTGCATTGAGTTCCTCACGGCGGGTGCGCTCGGCAATTTTGCGCAACTCCCGGTCGGCACGAGCACGTTCGCTTTCCCGCTGGCGTGCGGCACGCTCGGCCGCACGGATCTCCGACATCTGGCGGAAGGTCTCCACCTGTAAGGCGGCTTTCTCTTTGGCCTGCCGCATGCGTTGGCGGTTCATGGCCTCGTCCGCATAAAGGCGTTTGTTCAGCCTCGCCTGTTCTTTGTCGGAAAGTACGGTCGCTGCGACAGGGGCATACGGAGGTCGCACGACTGAACCAACAGAGACAGAGGTTGCGGGTGCTGCCGTGCCCAAGTGCAGCGTCATAGTAGCAGCGCCACGGATGTTACCCAAAAGCGAGAGAATCTCCTGCAAGCGTACACGGGCCGTGTCGGTCTTGATGTTTACCTCACGCCCTTTCTCTAAATGAGCGAGGGCCGAGTTGATCTTGCCGATGGAACGGGTAACCGTTCGCTGGGTGTCCATGACACTTTTGACAGCCGAAGCGGCATTTCGTTTCGCCTCGGCCTGCTGTTCGTCCAATTTTTTCTTGCCGACCAGCTTGTTGGTCTGATTGCGGAGCGCACGGCCGTCGATTTTCTCGCCGGGATTGATGGTCAGCCTAATGCCCTGCGTCAGCTCTTTGATTTCGGTCAGCAGGTTCTTGACACCTTCCAGCCGTTTCTCCGTCTCGCCGGTTCGGATTTCCAGGTCGAAGTTGAAATCCTTCTTCTTGCCGTTCTTCCCCCGAAAAGTCTTTTCCACGGCCTGCATCATCTCGTTGATGTTGGTCACGACCGGCGCAAAGCTCACACGGCCCTTGCTCAGTTTCTCGACGGCATTGGCAAAGGCGGTGACCTGCTCGGTTCCTTCCGTGGCATTGACCTTTATATCGTAATAGACTTCGTAATTCTGCGTTTGAGCCATGAATAGCGTGTTTACATCCGTTGAAAGAATAGCCCTTTTCGGCTGTCGGGGACTGAAAAGGAAAGCCCCGCAGTCACAAGGGCTGCGAGGCTTCGGGAAGCGGATCAGGGAGACGGCGGTTGTAGGGTCAGACGGGAGACGAGCACCTGCTGGTGAAGCCACAACGCCTCCTCGGAAAGCATGGCGAACTCCTCGTCCGTGATGCTGTCAAGATGAACACCCGGAAAGTAGTGGCGGATATAGATCAGCCGCTGACGAATCCGCTGGTCGTCACGTACCGCCCAGGTGTCTATCAGTTTACCAGCAGACTCTGACGGGTGGTGATGATCTCTGAAAGTTGCGACATCAGACCGAAGAGGAACAGCGATTCGTTGTCCACCAGTTCCTTGTCGCCGTCGAGGAAGCAGTCGCGGGCGAGCTGTCGCATGGCGTTCACCTCGTCCTTCTTCGATGCCGCCATGAACTTCGAGAACTGCGGGAAAGTCGGCTCACCCATGTAGGCGACGTAGAAATCTTTCTCGCCGCAATCCGTATCGCCGAACACGACCATCGGATAGACCTTGCGGACTTTCTTCTCGGCCTTCAGCGCGACCGCTTTCTCCTTAATCTGGGCTTCCTGCTCCAGCGTAAGATTCTTATCTTCCATTTCTGCGTGATATTTGGTTACAAAAAGGAATAGTGTGCTTCTGTGAGAAAAGTTTATAGTTTTATTGCTCATAAAACTTCTGATAGAAAAGAATATGTTGCTGGCGAAGGAGACGATAATCCTCTTGTTATAACTAATAAATGTCGAGATATGTATTGTAGATAAGTTTATTATCACTATATTTGCATCGTTATCATTTATGTAGATAATGATGCAGATAATGGAAAATGAGAAGATATGAATAAAGCTATATCTATTGCAGGTATTCCTGTCGGTCTTGATATCATTGGTCGGGATAAACTCAAAGGACTGAGTCTTGACCTGTTATTGAGTTTTCGGTTCTATAGTGCGGAATTCAACAAACATACACTATGTTTTGTCGAAAAAACAGATTCAGCCCGCTCTTATACACCGATGCAATATGCCCGTACCGCTATCCTGATTGAACGGATTCTGAACATTCCAATTGTGTTTATTTTGCAGTCTGCGCCGTTTTATATAAGACAGAGACTGATTGAACAGGGAGTTTATTTTGTCGTATCAGACCGGTACGTGTTTCTTCCCGGTATGCTTATCAATGAACGTATTAGAAAAAAAGAAAATACGGAGCAGCAACTATCACCCGTAGCTCAATATGTCTTGTTGAATTTCTTGCTGCATTCGGATATGCACGAATTCACCATTCAAGACATGCAATCGCGGATTCCTTATAACTATTTGGCCGTATCTCGTGCCATCAGCGAATTGGAAGGGAAACAATTGTTACAAACTCGAAAGGAATGGAAGACAAAATTGATATATTCCCCCATATCTCGTAAGGAGCTATGGGATAAGGCTATGCCTTATTTAACATCGCCAGTTAAAAAGATTGTTTATTCGGATGAAATAGGCAACGGGCCTTTTTATATCGGAGGTATTAGTGCATTATCTCATTATTCGTTCTTGAATCCCGATGACCAGACGACATTGGCGATTTGGGAGCGGGATTTTGTTCCGGATAATCATTCTTTTTCGGAATGGGAATCATCGGATTTCAAGTATAAGATTGAAATTTGGAAATATTCCCCCGAAATGAAAATCGGGCAGCATGAATATGTGGACAGATTGTCGCTGTATCTCTCTTTACGCAATGACAATGATCCACGGGTAGAAAAAGAACTGGAAAATATAATTGATGAAATATGGCAGTAAAAGGATTGGATAAGTTCAAGGAATATTTCTTGGATTTCAAGGACAATTACGTGATTATCGGCGGTACGGCATGCAGTGTTATCCTGCGTAATGCTGACATGAAACCCCGGGCTACAAAAGATATAGATATGATACTAATCGTGGAGCAGATGACACCTGAATTCGGCCGCCGATTTTGGGAATTTATCCATGACGGGAATTATGAAATGAGAGAACGGAAACGTGATAAAGGAAAAGAGCCTGTTCCTGAACTGTTCAGGTTTTACAAACCTCAGACCGAAGGGTACCCTTATCAGATAGAGCTCCTGTCCAGACAACCGGAAATACTTTCCGTTCCCACAGACTTCCATCTGACCCCGATTCCTGTCGGTGAAGACGTATCAAGTCTGTCTGCAATACTGATGGACGAAGAATTTTATCATTTCGCATTGGCTCACAGCACAATGGAAGACGAGTTGCATGTAGCTGATACGGTTGGACTGATATGCCTGAAGATGAAAGCATACCTGAATCTCTCCGAACAGGAACCGCCTGCACATAGCAGCGATATCCGGAAACACATGTCCGATGTCTTCAAGTTGATGGCAAGCGGTTATATCGCAGATCCGATAGAGTTATCTGGAAATATGAAGAAAGATGCGGCGGCGTTCGTTGCAAAGATGGAATCTTTGATGCCCAATCAACCGTTACAGGACAGCATACAAAGAGACGCAACTTTCATCGAACAAGTACTGATTGAAATAAGACGGATATTCGGGCTATAATGAAGATACAATACGCATCCGACCTGCATCTGGAGTTCAAAGAGAACAGCAATTACCTGAAACAGCATCCATTGACTGTTTCAGAAGAAATTCTCGTGCTTGCCGGAGACATCGGATATATCGGGGACGATAATTATTCGAAACATCCTAAAGTGTTAAGTTGTTGCTTTAATTACCATTAGTAGGCATTAATTGCTCTAAATTAACCTACATAATTACCTACATGAAAAGAGTAGGATATACGGTAATGAAAGGTTTATACGGTCTCGACCGTTCTTCTTCAACAACCTAACACTTTATCTATCAAAAACTTATAAAACAACGCTTATAAGTCTCAAAAAAGCCCCCTTCCTATCGGATGCGGTCTTTTGGGACTGCTGTTCATTTTATTACACGGACAATCGGAGCCGTACCCTACGTCACGGCGTCGTTTTTCGGCCCGAAAATCGGACGTTTCCGAAAAAACGCCGCTGCAGGAGGCCGTGTGTTCCTGAATTTTTTCCTATCTTTGGAGGCAAAATGAATACGGCTATGGATTTGACAGGTGTGCAGCAGGCTTTGCAGGAACTGACGCAACTGGTTGATGGCTGGAGTGCGTCCGGCCGAGTCGATGCTTTGGAGCGCGACCTGGCGCTCGAGAAGTTGCGCCGGGTGTACGATGCGCTTCGTTTCGCGCCTTCGGGCGATGCACTGCCGGAAGTTCCGGCAACGGCGGAACCGGTGGGGGATGTCGGGGCGGAACCCGTTTCCGAAGCGTTCGAAATGCCCGAGACGCTGGATCTGGGCGAGGTGTTGTCGCTCGATCCGCATTCGGTGGCGGACCCCGAATTTCAGCAGGCCGTGCCGCTGGACAAGGTCTCCGAGGAACCGCCTCTTGCTGCTGCAGTTGCGGGGGTAGAGCCTGAGCCTGAGGCTGAGCCGGCCGACGAACCTGTTGCCGACGAACCTGTTGCCGGACTTGCGCCTGCCGCGGGTGCCGAAGCGCCCGCTGTTGCAGAACCGGAGGTTGCGGCTGAACCTGAACCTGTGCCTGCCGCTGTAGCGGAGCCGATTGCCGGGCGTGAACCTGCCGCAGCCGATGTCCCTACACCTGCCTCCGAATCCGGGCCAGCTGCTGAACCGGCCGTTGCTCCCGTTTCCGAAACACAGCCCATTCCCGAAACGCAGCCCGAGCCCGAGCTCCGGCCCGCACCCGATGCCGAGCCCTCGTTCGTGCAACCTTCCGCTCCGGCTCCTGCTCCCGAGACTGCCTCTGAGACTGCCTCCGAACGGCCGCATACCGCAGCTCCTACGCTGTTCGGCCCGGAGGAGAATGCCAACCTCCGCCACCGCCACAAACAGCGGGTCATCATGTCGCTTTACGGCAACGATGCCCCGTCGGTCAAGCCGCAGGCGCCGGCTGTTCCCGAACCGACTCCCGCTCCGGCCGCCGACCGGGTCGCTCCGGCTCCGGAACGTCCTTCGGACGAGCGCCGTGCGGGAAGACCCTCCATCGCCGAGGTATTCGGCCGCCGGGTCGAGACGGGTCCGTCCGCTGCATTCGGGCGGGATCTGTCGGAGGCTCCGGCTGCTCTGGCCGAGGCGGTCCCGGACGGAACCGACGCCGGCGAGTCCGCCGAGGCGGATCCCGTCGTGCACGGCTCGTTTGCCGACGAGTTGGCCGCAGCCGCTCCCGGGGCCGTGCTGGGCGAGGTGATCAATCACGATGTCCAGACCCTTGCCGATACGATCGCCCCGCCGCGTGACCGAGCCTCGGAGCTGCTCCGCAACGAGCCGGTGACCGATCTGCGCCGCGCCATCGGGATCAACGACCGTTTCCTGCTTATCCGCGATCTGTTCGGCGGCGACGGTGCGGCCTATGAAGCTGCGATCGATGCGCTCAACGGGTTCGACAACCTCGACGACTGCATGATCTACATTGCCGAGCATTATGCCTGGAATCCCAATTCGGACGGGGCGGTGCTGCTGATGGAACTGCTCGAACGGAAATACCTCTGACGCATGGCCCGGCTCTATATCGTGCCGACGCCGATCGGCAACCTCGATGACATCACGCTGCGCGCCGTGCGCGTGCTCCGTGAGGTCGATTTCATCCTGGCCGAGGATACGCGCACGACCTCGTTCCTGCTGCGCCATCTGGGCATCGAGAAGAAACTCTACTCCCACCACAAGTTCAACGAGCACGCCACGGTGCGCATGGTGGCCGACGAGATCGCGGCCGGACGCAGCGCGGCGCTCGTCTCGGATGCCGGGACGCCGGGCATTTCGGATCCGGGTTTTCTGCTCGTGCGCACGTGCGTCGAGGCCGGCATCGAAGTCGAGACGCTGCCCGGGGCCACGGCGCTGATTCCGGCACTGGTACAGAGCGGCTTCCCGTGCGACCGTTTCTGCTTCGAGGGGTTCCTGCCCCAGAAGAAGGGACGAGCCAAACAGCTGCAGACGCTGGCCGATGAGGAGCGCACGATGATCTTCTACGAGTCGCCCTACCGCGTGGTCAAGTGTCTGGAGCAGTTCGCGGAGGTCTTCGGCCCGGAGCGCGGCGTCTCCGTATCGCGCGAGCTGACCAAGAAGTTCGAGCAGACCGTGCGCGGTACGATCGCCGAGGTACTCGACCATTTCCGGACGACCGAACCCAAGGGAGAGTTCGTGATCGTCGTGGCGGGCAAACCCAAACCCCGACACGCCCGCCCCGATGCCGCGGACGCCGACAGCGGCGGGGCGGAGACCGAATCCTGACAAAGCCTATCCCCATCATGCAGCGCGCGGAACTCAATCTCATACAGCGAATCTGGCTGGAGGTACTCTGGCTGGGGGCGCGGCTGTTCGCCATCCTGCCCTATTGGCTCAAGTACTATGTCATCGAGGATCTGATCTATTTCCTGTTGTGCTACTGCATCCGTTACCGCCGGAAGGTGGTGTGGAAGAATCTGTGTAACTCCTTTCCCGAGAAGAGCGAGAAGGAGTTGGCGCGGATCTGCCGGCGTTTCTACCGCACGCTTGCCGAGATGTTCGTCGATACGGTCAATATGGCCCACATGACACCCCGCAAGGGGCGCCGGGTCCTCACCGTGGAGGGGCTCGAGGAGCACCGCGCCCGGGTCCACGGCCGCGACTGGATCGCAATGACGGCCCATTTCGGCTGTTGGGAGTACTGCTCCTATTGGGGTCTCTACGAACTGTCGCAGATTGTCGTGGCCGTCTACCATCCGTTGCGGAGCCGCGTGGCGGAGCGCCTCTACCAGCGCCTGCGCAACGGCGACTACGCCACGACGGTCCCGATGAAGGAGAGCCTGCGTTTCTACCTCCGCCACCGCGATACGGGTTTTGCGGGCAAGAACCTTGTCATGGGGCTGATCGCCGACCAGAATCCGCCGCGGCGCCCCGACAGCCATTGGTTCCGTTTTCTCAATCAGGATACGATCTTCTTCGACGGCGGCGAGAAACTGGCCCTGCGCTGCCATCTTCCGGTCTATTTCGTGCGGATGGACCGCCTGCGGCGGGGCCGTTACCGGATGTCGTTCGTCCCCTTGTACGACGGGGTGGAGGAGGTCGGGCCCAACGAGATCACCGGACGCTACGTCCGCCAGCTGGAGTCGGTCATCCGCGAGCGGCCCGAACTCTGGATGTGGTCGCACCGCCGCTGGAAACACAAACGCAGGAAGACCGATGGCAACCGCTAAGATCGTTATACTGAACTGGAACGGCGAGGACCACCTGCGCCGTTTCCTGCCGAGCGTCGTCGCTGCCGCCCCGAACGGGGTGGAGGTCATCGTGGCCGACAACGGATCGACGGACGGTTCGGTGGCGCTGCTCGGCCGGGAGTTCCCGACGGTTACGCTGCTGCGCATGGATCGCAACTACGGTTTTGCCGGCGGATACGACCGTGCGCTCGAACGGATCGAGGCCGATTACTACATCCTTCTGAATTCCGATGTCGAGACCCCCGCCGGCTGGCTCGAACCGCTTCTCGAGTGCCTCGACCGGAATCCCGACGTGGCGGTCGTCTCGCCCAAGCTGATCTCCTGCCTCGAACGCACGAAGTTCGAATACGCCGGAGCTTCGGGCGGCTTCATCGACTTTCTGGGTTACCCCTTCTGCCGGGGCCGCATCCTGCGCACGGTCGAGGAGGATGCGGGGCAGTATGACGACGAACGCGACGTCTTCTGGGTGAGCGGGGCGGCTTTCTGCTGCCGCGCCGATCTCTTCCATGCATTGGGGGGCTTCGATGCCGACTTCTTTGCCCACATGGAGGAGATCGACCTCTGCTGGCGCATGCAGCTGGCAGGTTACCGCGTGCGGGTCGTGCCCGAGAGCAAGGTCTACCATCTCGGCGGCGGCACGCTCCAGACCGACTCCCCGTCGAAGGTCTTCTATAACCACCGCAACAACCTGGCGATGCTCTTCAAGTGCGCCACGCCGTGGCAGCGCACCGTGGTCGCTGTCGTGCGCCCGGGGCTCGACCTGCTGGCGGCCCTGTCGTACCTCATGCAGGGGCGGGCCGACAACTTCCGGGCGGTCTTCCGCGCCTGGCGGGACTTCCTCCGCTGGCACGGGGCTCTGGCCCGCAAGCGGCGTGCGATCCGCGCCGCAATCCGGAGCGAGTCGAGGCATATCTACGCCGGGTCGATCCTCGTGCGTTATTTCCTGGGCCGGCAGACCTTCGGGCGGATGATGTGAGGATCCGATATATCCATTTGCCCGAGAGGCCAGGAGCCGCTTTTTTTATCTTTCTCGTGTTACCATTGGGCGATCCAAGCCGTACACAGACTTCCGATGACTTCGGCAAGCAGATAGCAGATAATATAGCTGACGACGGCCTTCCATCCCTTCAGATTGGCGGCGACGGCATAACCGCGGTAACTCCATAGATAGAACCAGACAAGAAATACCAGAGAGGTCAGCCCGAAGCAGAGCAGGCCGACCGGAGGGGCAGCCGCAAGTTCCAGCGGGGTGGTTTCGGTCAGTTGCAAGGCGGTGTTTCGCAGCGACGGCAGGGCGCCGACGAGCAGGATCGGAAGCAGGACGATGCGTGCGAGCAGCTGGTTGCCGTAGAGATCGACCGCCCGGATGCGGGATTTCGACAGCAGCCGGGCCGCGATGTAGAGCAACGTGGCGAGGAGGAGCCATGCGGCGAGAATCTGGCAAAGGGCCTGCAGAAAGGTGAGGTCGGCATATCCTGACGAGACGACTCCGCGAGTGGTCTGCCCTCCGAGACGGTTGATCGCCGCCATGACGATCCCTCCGATGGCTCCGGCGGCGAGGGTCTTTTCTCCGGACCAGTAGTTGAACGGATCAGCAATTTTCTGGAGATTTTTCATGTTGCAGCGTATTCAGGTGTTCGATGATTTCGTCGAGCCGGTTGCGGACAGTGGGGTAGCTCAACCCCTGCCGGGCGGCCATCTCCTTGAGTGAGCCGCTGCATGACACAAAGTCGAGGATAAATTGTTGCTCGTCGGCAGTCAGCAGCAGAAATATCGGAAGTGGAAACGCCCCTTCGACCCGTGTCGCGCATTCCGTGCAGGTGAGTGTCTGTACATAGAGGGCTTCTCTGCATGCCGGGCAGGTGGTCGGAAGCCGTTTTGCAATTGTTTTGTGATCCATCGGAATATGGCTGAAGTGTTGTACGAAATTAAATCTATTTTTAATAATATGCAATAAAGATTTAATTTATTCTAACTGTATATTTCAATTCGTCTGCTTTTGTGTGATTGTTCCTGAGGTCGCAACGGTCCCGTTCGTGGCTTTCAGAAGGTGGCGGACGGCGAAAAAAGCGTACATCCGCTTTTTCGGATGCGCGTATGTCGTGAAGTTCGGACGGGGTATCCGGCGGTTGCGGAGCGGTTGCTTGTTGATCTTTATCCGCATCATTTTCGGGAGCAGTTGCCCGCTCGGCGAAAAAAGTGTATCTTTATTCCGACCGAACCATCCTGAAGAGTCATGAAACGGATCCTTTTCCTGCTGGTGGCATTGTGTATCACGGTGCCGTCGTTTGCCACGATGCAGATGTCCGAACGACTGATCGTGGGGCGCGATACGCTGTCGATGTTTGCCTGGCCGTTGGAGTATGTAGACAGTACGAGGCGGGTGCGTCTCGACGAGCGTCTGAAAGAGGCCGATGTTCCCGTCAATACGGCATGCTGGCGCGGCTATGTGGGCTGTTGGCGGTTGGAGAAAGGGCAGCTGTGGCTCGAACGGGTGTATAACTGTAAGGATGAATCCCTTTTTACGGCCGGGGAACTCTTCCCGGAATGGGCCGAAGGGGGACGGGTCCGTGCGTCGTGGTTCAGCGGCGAGATTTGTTATGGCCGGGGCGAGGCGATCTGTTACGAGCGTCGTGCCGTTCTTGAAAAGGAGTGGACAGCCACCGTTGAAGCGGGTAAGGTCGGCCTGGCCCGTCATTTCCGGAACCGGGCGTATAAACGGGGCGTCGATTTGCAGGAGAATCACCTCCGGTTGTGCGAGGCCTTCGACCGGCTTGGACCGACGGATTCGCTGCCGCCTTTTTTGGCTTTTTTCGTGCATTTCGCCGCGGATTCTACGGGACGCCCGGTCCGGATCCTGCAATCTACGCTCTTCCTGGCAAGAGATAGCATCCTCACGGATCCCTCCGACCCGCTGATGCAAAGGGCCCGGAGGGCATTCATGGAGTCTACGCGCTGGGATGCCTGCTGGGTCCACGGAGCGTGGCGGGAGTCGTACTGCTTTCTTCCGTTGCGGCGGGGCAGTGCTCCCTGGAAGCCCCGGGGAGATACGCGCTGACCGATTTCCGATATGACGTGAAAAAGGCCGGGATTTTCTGAAAATCCCGGCCTTTTTCGGTTGTGAGGCCGTCCCGATCCTACTTGTTGATCTTGGCCCAGGAGTCCTTGAGCGTCACGGTGCGGTTGAACACCAGGTGTTCGGGCGTCGAGTCCGTATCGGGGCAGAAGTAGCCCACGCGCTCGAACTGCACGGCCTGGCCTACGGGCGTCTCGCGCAGCGAAGGCTCCAGATAGCCCGTGATCTTGACCATCGACTCGGGGTTGAGGTTGTCCTCCCAGGTCTGTCCCTCCTCCACGTCATCGGGGTTCTCCTTCGTGAAGAGCGGGTTGAAGAGGCGTACCTCGGCCTCCACGGCATCCCGTGCCGACACCCAGTGGATGACGCCCTTCACGCGGCGGCCGTCGCTCGACGAGCCGCCTCCGGACATCGGGTCGTAGGTGCAGCGCAGCTCGGTGATGTTGCCCTCGGCATCCTTGACGACCTCCTCGCACTTGATCAGGTAGGCATAGCGCAGGCGCACCTCGCCGCCCGGCTGCAGACGGAAGAACTTCTTCGGCGGGTTCTCCATGAAGTCGTCGCGCTCGATGTAGAGCTCGCGCGAGAAGGGAACCTGGCGCGTTCCGGCCGCTTCGTCCTCGGGGTTGTTGATCGCCGTGAAGTATTCGGTCTTCTCTTCGGGGTAGTTCGTGATGACGACCTTCAGGGGGTTGAGCACGGCCATGCGGCGCTCGGCCACCTTGTTCAAGTCCTCACGCACGCAGTATTCGAGTTTTCCGAGGTCGATGACGTTGTCGCGCTTGGCCACACCGACCATCTCGGCGAAGTTGCGCACCGAGGCGGGCGTATAGCCCTTGCGGCGCAGGGCGCAGATCGTCGGCATGCGCGGGTCGTCCCAGCCCATCACGGCACCCTCCTGCACGAGTTTCAGCAGGCGGCGCTTCGACATGAGCGTGTAGGTGAGGTTCAGTCGGGCGAATTCGTACTGGTGCGAGGGATAGATCTCCAGCGCCTGGATGAACCAGTCGTAGAGCGGGCGGTGCACGTCGAACTCCAGCGTGCAGATCGAGTGGGTGATCCGCTCGATCGAGTCGCTCTGGCCGTGGGCGTAGTCGTACATCGGGTAGATGCACCACTTGTTGCCCGTGCGGTGGTGTTCGGCGTGGATGATGCGGTACATGATCGGGTCGCGGAAGAGCATGTTCGGATGCGCCATGTCGATCTTCGCGCGGAGGACCTTCGAACCGTCGGGGAACTCGCCGTTCTTCATGCGCACGAACAAGTCGAGGTTCTCCTCGACCGAGCGGTCGCGCCACGGCGAGGGGGTGCCCGGTACGGATACCGTGCCGCGGTTTTCGCGGATCTGCTCCTGCGTCTGGTCATCGACGTAGGCCAGCCCCTTGCGGATCAGCTCCAGGGCCCACTCGTAGAGCTGGTCGAAGTAGTCCGAGGCGTAGTGCTCCTCGGCCCACTGGAAGCCGAGCCACTGGATGTCGCGCTTGATCGAATCGACATACTCGACATCCTCCTTGACGGGGTTCGTGTCGTCGAAGCGCAGGTTGCACCGTCCGCCGTATTTCTTGGCCAGTCCGAAGTTGATGCAGATACTCTTGGCATGGCCGATATGCAGGTAGCCGTTCGGCTCGGGCGGGAAACGGGTCTGTACGCGCTTTTCGCCCTTGGCGATCGACTCTTCGATGATCTCTTCGAGGAAGTTCAGCGACTTCTCCCGGCTTTCGTTGGTTTCGCTTGCCATATTATATATGTGTACGGATTAATTTCTCTGTTTGGGACCCACGTCGAACAGTTTCTGGATATCGACCGAGAGCTTGACCACCTGCTGTGTGCCGAGCCCCGTGCCGTCGTAGTGGAAGACCATGCCGGCCTCGACGTGCATCGTATCTTTGAAGAAGCGGCGGTCGTAGCCCACCCACGTGCGGTTGTAGATGTGTTCGGTCGTGGCGTAGAAGGCTTCGCCGGCGTAGAGGCCGTCGGCCCCGTAGGTGACGCCCGTCGCGGGGTTGGCGATCTCTCCGCGCAGCGGCTGGAGGTTCTTGCCCACGTAGAGGTTGTTCTCGATCTTCACGCCCCAGCGGCTGACCGTCAGGTCGAGCTGTCCGCCGTAGGGTTTCCGCCATTCGTGGTCCACGCTCCGGCCGCGCTGGGGAGCGAAGAGCGCCCCGGCCTTGACGTCGAAGGCAAACCTTCCCTCGATGCTCCATCCGGCGTAGGGGTTCACGATCAGGTTGTCCGTCACGTTCTCGTTGAGCTTCGATCCGGCGAAGTGGAACATCGAGAAGGCGTAACCGATGTAGAACCCGCGGTCGAAGGTGTATCGTCCGGCCGAGAGGATGCGGAACATTTCGCGCGACTCCTCGGAGTACATGCCCTCCCAGTCGAGGGCCAACTCGACATAGGTGTCGGGCCGTTGGGTCGAGACGTAGCGGCCCAGGAATCCCGACAGGCGGTTGTGGTAGAAGGCCACCGAGTCGCTGACGAGTGCCGCGGAGTAGTCGCCCATGAGCTCCTTGCGGTCGAAGATACCGGCGTTGGCCTGCACGTTCTTCGTGGTGAACTGGTAGTACATCAGGGGCTTCACGTCGCTCAGGAACGGTTCGCGCGCCCCGTTGTGCTGCCCGAAGTTCTGGTGCATGTCCACGCCGACAACCAGCCGGTTCTTCTCCATCCATTCGACACCCACGCGCGGCGAGAGCCGGGCGCTGAAGAGCGTCTGCGATTCGTTGAAGTCGTTGTTGGCGTATTCGCGGTTGTCGAAGCGCGTGGCGAAGTCCGCGCCTACGAGTATCTTCTGGGCGTGCAGGCCCCCCCCCGTAACGAACAGGGCGAGAACGAGCGCCGTCACTTTTCTGAACTGCATGGTTTCTTTTTGATTGAGGCCTCAAAATTAGGCAAAATATTTTTTATTTGTGTATTTTTGGCCCCGAAATCATACAGAAGTTCCGCCATGCGCAAGATCCTCAATGAAGAGCTCGGACGCCCGACAGCCGCCGAGTTCGCCGCGATGCCGAAAATGCCCGTCGTCGTCGTGCTCGACAATGTCCGTTCGTCGCAGAACGTCGGAGCCTTTTTCCGCACGGGCGACGCCTTCGCCGTGGAGCGGATCATCCTGTGCGGCATCACGGCGACGCCGCCCTCGCGCGAGATCCACAAGACGGCTCTCGGCGCCGAGCAGACCGTCGCCTGGGAGTATGCCGCATCGACCGGGGCGTGCATCGACGGGTTGCATGCCGCGGGGTATACGGTGCTGGCCGTCGAGCAGGTCGAGGGTGCCGTGATGCTCGACAGGTTCACGCCCGGGGAGGGCGTGCGCTATGCCCTTGTCTTCGGCAACGAGGTGGAGGGCGTCGGCCAGGAGGCCGTGGACCGCTGCGACGGTGCGATCGAGATCCCGCAGGCGGGGACCAAGCACTCGCTCAACGTCTCGGTGTCGGGCGGGGTGGTGCTGTGGCGCTTTTTCGACCGGATGGGCCCGAAGCGCTGACCTCGGTGTGCCGCGTAAAAAACGCTCCGGCGCACGGCCGGCGGCTGAAATGAAAATAAATTTGCTACTCCGCGCGGCATGCGCTATCTTTGCCGCGTTTTAACCCCTAAACAGAGAAAAAATGTCAGTAGAAAGCACCGTCCGTGCGGTTACGACCTACCGCCTGACGGAGATGAAACAGCGGGGCGAGAAGATCGCCATGCTCACCTCTTACGACTATTCGATGGCCAGGATCGTCGATGCCGCGGGCATCGACGTGATCCTCGTGGGCGACTCGGCGGCCAATGTCATGGCCGGCTACGAGACGACGCTGCCCATTACGCTCGATATGATGATCTATCACGCCCGTTCGGTTGTCCGTGCCGTGAACCGTGCACTGGTCGTTGTCGATCTGCCGTTCGGCACCTACCAGGGCAACTCGAAGGTGGCGCTCGACTCGGCCGTGCGGATCATGAAGGAGACCGAGGCCGATGCCGTGAAGATGGAGGGCGGCGAAGAGATTCTCGAGTCGGTCCAGCGCATCCTTTCGGCCGGCATTCCCGTCATGGGACACCTCGGCCTTACGCCGCAGTCGATCCACAAGTTCGGCACCTATACGGTCCGTGCCAAGGAGGAGGCCGAGGCCGAGAAACTCGTGCACGACGCGCACCTGCTGAGCGAGGCGGGCTGCTTCGCCATCGTGCTGGAGAAGATCCCGGCAGCGCTGGCCGCCCGGGTGACGGGTGAGATTCCCACGCCGACGATCGGCATCGGGGCCGGCGGCGCATGCGACGGCCAGGTGCTGGTGATCCACGACATGCTCGGCATCAACAAGGGCTTCTCGCCGCGTTTCCTGCGTCGTTATGCCGACCTGCATACGGTGATGACCGATGCCGTGTCGCAGTATGTCCAGGATGTGAAGGCCTGCGACTTCCCCAACGAGAAGGAGCAGTACTGATCCTTGCGACGGACCTTCACGGGGCTTGTACGGCTCCGTTTCTTTGATGATTTCCGCCCCGCCTTGTCCTCTGTGGATGGCGGGGCGGTGCTTTTCGTGCGGCCTCAGCGCAGCATCTTGAGGTAGGCGAGCAGGACCACGTTCATCACCAGCGCGTATACGATGGCCGGAATGGCCATTTCGCCGTTGTTGAAGACAAGCGGCGAGGAGGCGACGGCAATCGCCTGTGCGGCGTTCTGCATGCCGATCTCGATGACGATGGTCCGCCGGGCTGCCGTCCCGAGCCGGAACGAGCGGGCCAGCAGCGCCCCGGCCCCCGTGCTCAGCAGCAGCATGGCGGCGGTTGCGGCGCCCAGGCTTGCGATGTTGGAGACGATCTCCCGGGTGTATTGCAGGAAGAAGAGTGCCGCAAGGAGCATCAGGGCCGGGAAGGCCACACGCTTCAGTATGGCGGAGACTCGCCCGGCCGCCTCGCTCCGCAGCCGCCGGAAGAGGGCGCCGGCCGCCATGGGCAGGAAGAGCAGCACGATATTCTGCAGGATGAGTTTGGCGACGGGGAGGTCGATCGAGGTTTCGGTGTGCCGTTCGACGATGCGGGCGGCAAATGCCATGACGGGCGGGATGGTGAAGAGCGTGATGATGCTGCTCAGGGCCGTGAGCGTCACCGAGAGGGCGACGTCGCCCTTGGCCAGCATCGAGAAGACGTTTGACGAACTGCCTCCCGGGCAGCAGGCGATGAGCATCAGCCCCATGAAGTAGACAGGCGGCAGGCGGAAGAGCGTTCCGACGGCGAACGCTGCGGCCGGAAGCAGCAACAACTGTCCGGCCAGCCCCACGAAGAGGGCCTTCGGGTGTTTGGCGACGCGGCGGAATGCCGCCCCGTCGAGTTCGATACCCAGCTGAAACATCAGCACCAGCAGGACGGGGAGTACGATCCAGATCGTGTTCATCTCTTCTTTTTTGTAGCTTTTATTTCAGCAGCCGGTCCATTGTTTCGGTGAATCCCGGACGTTCGCCGACAAAGATTTCGGCGATGCGCCCTTCGGGGTCCACGATGACCTTCGTGGGAAAGGCCCTGATGCCGTAGCGCAGTGCGACATCCTCCTCGGGGGCTGTTCCGCGCGGGTTGAAGAGGTTGATCCACGGGAGCCGGTTCTCGGCGATTGCCGCATGCCACTTGTCGTCCGTGTCGTTGCAGGCGATACCGACCACTTCGAAACGTCCCTTGTGGCGCTCGTAGCAGGCCTTGAGTTCGGGGAATCCCTTGATGCACCAGCCGCACCAACTGCCCCAGAAGTCGAGAACGACGTACCTCCCGCGCAGCGACGAGAGGCTGACCTGTGCCCCTTCGGTATTCCGGAGCGTGAAGTCCGGTGCCTCGGCGCCCGGTTTGACCCGTTCGAAGGCTTCCTTGCGCATCCGCTCGGCTTCGAGCCCCTGCTCGATTCGGTCGAGCATCGGTTTGAAGACGGAGTTGCGCACCCCGTCGGTCAGACTGTCGAGGTAACGTCCGGCAACGGATGCTCCGCTGCCGGACAGCACGAAGGCTGCGGCGGGGCGGTCGGTGTGTGTGGCGATGTACCTCCGGTTGATCTCCAGGGCCTGTTCCATGCAGCTCCGATAGGCCTGCCGGAGACTGTCACCCGGATCGAGGCCCTGCTGCGCCCGGCGCATGAGTTCGGTTTGCACGGTGCCCATCGCAGCGCCGGCCGGGTTCCACAGGTTGGCATATTCGGCCAGATCCCGGTTGTTTTCCGAGCCCGAGACGATCTCGATGCGCAGCCAACCTGTCTCGGATGCGGCGTTGAGTCCGATGCGCTCCCCGCGGTCGAGTACGAAAGAGAAACTGCCGCCCGGAAGTGTCATCCCTTCCTCGGTGAACTGCAGCGGGAGGAGCATGAAGAGGGTCGGTTCTTCGACTGCCGGGTCGGCCTGCAGGCGACCTTCGGCGTCGAGCAGCAGGGTATCCATGCGGATGCCCGGGTTCTCGGCCGCTGCCGTTCCGTAGCGGCTCAAGGGCTGCGAGCGAACGACGACGGTGTCGTTCCGGAATCCGGTGAACGTGGCCACGATCCCGTGGCGGGGTGAGCAGGCGAAGGCAGTTGCAGCTGTCGCAGCGGTGAGAAGCAGACGTACGAGTTTCATTCGGACGGTTTGGTTTCGTTCGGGGCAAAGATAGTGAAAACCGGCATTCCTGCAATGGCACGGCCGGCCTTTGCCTCTATCCTGGATGTCGTCTGCCGACTATCCGATCCGCAGCGTGAAGGTCACCTTCCGGTCGGTGTTGGCCGTCAGGCGGAGTGATCCGCCGTGCAGCTGCATGATGCGGCGCGAGAGGCTCAGTCCGATGCCCGACCCGTCGGGCTTGGTCGAGAAGAAGGGGGTGAAGATGTTTTCGGTCACCTCGGTGGGAATCGCTCCGCCGTTGTTGCTGATCTCGATGACGACGTGCTCCGCCGCATCGATGCGCGAGCGGATCTCGATCTCGCCGTCGCTCCGTCCGGCGACCGCCTCGCGGGCGTTTTTGAGCAGATTGACCGTTACCTGGCCCAACTGGGCCTTGTCGGCATAGATCATCGTGTCGGCCGGTTCGATGTCGGTGCGGATGCGGACCCCGTCCTTTTCGGCTGCCGTCAGCACCACGGCCTGCCGGATCAGCTCGCGTACCTCGAACGGCTCTCGCTGCGGCTCCGGAATGCGGGTGAAGCGGCGGAATCCCTCGATGAAGGTCATCAGCCGGTGGCTGGTGGCCGAGATCGTGTCGAGGCCCCGCTCGATGTCGGAATCCAGCGGCTTCCCGATGTGGAGCAGCGTGTCGCTGAGCGAGGTGATCGGTGCCAGCGAGTTCATGATCTCGTGGGTGAGGATGCGTGTGAGCTTGCTCCACGACTCGACCTGCATCTCGTTCAGTTCGCTGTTGATGTCGCTCACGGAGACGACCCGGCGCCGTTGTTTCTCGAGCGTGATCTCCGAGCAGCCGAGCGTCAGGGCCATCTCGCCCGCCTCGGTGATGCACGAGACGCGGAGTTTTTCGCCGGGGCGGATCGACCCGAGTGCGCGGAAAACCTCGGGGGCCGACTCCTTGAGCTGGAGGATGTGGGTCATGCGCTGCAGTCCGAAGATCCGCAGGGCCTCGCCGTTGGCTTGGTAGACGCTGCCCGTATCGTTGATGGTGATCAGTCCCGTCTGGGCACACTCCATGATGAGCTGGTAATAGCGTTCGCGCTCCTCGGCCCGCAGCTTCGTGCGGAGCAGGATTTCGCGGATGCGGTTGAGCGCGGCGTTGAGCATCGTGCTGTCCACCTTCGAGGGGTTCTCGTTGAAGCGGAACGTGAGGTCGTCGTTGTCGATGGCGTCGAACATGAAGGTGACGCGGCGTACCGAATCGCCGTAGCAGCGCAGGATCCGGCAGAACTCCAGCACCATGAGTGGGATGCTGACCAGCAGCAGCGGGTAGAGCTGCCGCGCGACCAGCCATCCGCTGGCCAGGGCCGCTGCGGCCAGCACGCCCGAATGGGCGATCATCGGGCCGTAGGCTATGCCTTTCGGACGTTTCATAGGCCGTATCGTTTGATCTTGTTGTAGAGCGTCTGGCGGGTGATGCCCAGCTGCCGGGCCACCTCGGTCATGTTGCCGTTGCAGCGGGACATGGCCTGGGCGATCATCGAGCGCTCCATCTCGTCGAGGGTCGTGATGCCGGCTGCGGCCGGTTGCGGCTGCGCGGGGCGGAGCAGCAGCATCTCCGGGGTGATCGCCCGGCCGTCGCCGAGGATCACGGCCTTCTCGACCGTGTGCTGCAGCTCGCGGATGTTGCCCGCCCAGGGGTAGGCCTCCATTGCGCTCCGGGCCTGCTCGTCGAACCCTTCGATTGCCTTGCCGTACTTGGCGGCATAGCGGCGCAGGAAGGCTTCGGCCAGCGGGAGGATGTCCTCGCGCCGCTGGCGCAGCGGGGGAAGGTCGATGTGGATCGTGTTGATGCGGTAGAGGAGGTCCTCGCGGAAGCGGCCCTCGGCCACCATGCCGTAGAGGTCGCGGTTCGTGGCCGAGATGAGGCGGATGTCTACCTTGACGGGCGTGTTGCTGCCCACGCGCACGATCCGTCCGCTCTGGAGTGCCGTCAGGAGTTTCGACTGCAGGTGCGGCGGGAGGTTGCCGATCTCGTCGAGGAAGAGCGTGCCTCCGTTGGCCGCCTCGAACTTGCCGGCCCGGTCTGCGCGGGCGTCGGTGAAGGCCCCCTTGACGTGGCCGAAGAGCTCGCTCTCGAAGAGCGTTTCGGGGATGGCTCCCATATCCACGGAGACCATCAGTTCGCGGTGGCGCGCCGAGCGGTTGTGGATCTCGCGGGCGAGCATCTCCTTGCCGGTGCCGTTCTCGCCCGTGATGAGGATGTTGGCATCGGTGGCCGCCACCTTCTCGACGATCTCGCGGATGCGCATCATGGCGGGACTCGTCCCCCAGAACATGGGCTCTTCCTGCGTCAGCTCGCGCTTGATCTCCTTCAGACGCTTCACCTCGCGTTGCGAGCGGGCCAGCGAACAGGCGTTGCGCAGGGCGGTGACCAGCCGTTCGTTGTCCCAGGGCTTGACCACGAAATCGACCGCCCCGTCGCGCATGGCCCGCACCGCCAGGTCGATGTCGGCATAGGCGGTGAAGAGCACCACCTTGACGTCGGGCCGGTTGCGTTGGATCTCCTGCAGCCAGTAGAACCCTTCGTTGCCGGTGTTGATCCCGGCCGTGAAGTTCATGTCGAGCAGCACGACGTCCACCGGCTCCCTGCGCAGGGTCGAGATCAGCTGGTTGGGCGACGGAAGCGTCAGTACACGTTCGAAATGGTTGCCCAGCAGCAGCTGCAGCGCTGCGAGGATGCTGCGGTTGTCGTCCACGACGAGCAGGGTTCCCTCTTTGGTCATAAGTCTTGCGTTTGGCCGGAGTCCGGTCCCGCCCCGGGAACGGGGCGTTCCGGCAGTTCCGGGATGTTTCCCGGGGTTAAAATTAGTGCTTTGCCTTCGAAAAAAAATGCTTCTTGTCCACATTTTTTACGCACATGTCAATATTTTTTACACCCGGTGCTGTTGATGTGAATGGTAAAATTCTGTATTGTAGTATTTTGCGTTGTTTGGCATCGGGTTGGCAGGTAAACAGGGCGCAAACGAACCGTGAAATCCGTATGATATGAAACGAACGCTTCTGATAGTTTTGGTCACCCTCCCGAGGATCCTCTTCGAGGTCTTCACTTCCTCGGCCGCAGAACCCCCTGCGACCCATCCCGGGGTCCCGGATCCGGACGCCTCGGCCGATTCGCTCGCCGTTGTCGTTCCCTCGGACGGAGCCGTTCCGGCGGGGGAGTCGAAGCCGATGACGCTCGACGAGTGCATGCGCTATGCCGTCGAGCACAGTCCGGCGGTGCGTCGGCAGGACTACACCAACCGCAGCTACCGGCAGGACTACATCGAGTCGGTAGCCGCGCTGGTCCCCTCGGTGAGCGGGACGGTCGGCGCCTCGACCAGCTTCGGCCGTTCGGTCGATCCCGAGACCAACACCTATACCGACGTCTCGAATTTCGACAACTCCTACTCCCTTTCGGGACAGATGCCCGTCTTTGCGGGCCTTACGCGCATCAATACGTTCCGGGCTGCCCGGGTGATGCGCAGCCAGGGGGTCGAGGAGCTGCAGCTGGCCCGCGACGAGATCGCCCTGAAGACCATGGAGGCCTATTTCGATGTGGTCTACTACACCGAAAGCGTGCGTCTGGCCCGCGAGCAGCTCGAGACTAGCACGGCCGAGCTCGCGAAGAGCCGCAAACTCTTTGAACTGGGGCTGAAGAGCGCTGCCGACGTGGCGGAGGTCGAGTCGCAGTGCGCCTCGGACGACTACCTTGTGACGCAGCAGGAGAACAACCTCGCGCTGGCCGAGATCGCACTTTCCGAGGCGATGAACTATCCGGCCGACCGGCTGCTCCGCATCGTGACCGACCCGCCCGTCGAGACTCCGGCCGGGGTCGCACCCTTTGACGAAGTGCTCGATTACGCGCTGGAGAACAACCCCAAGGCCGTGGCCGCGCGCCACGACGTGCGCCACTCGCGGCTGCAGTTCTCCATCGCCAAGGGCAATCTCTATCCCTCGCTCTACGTCGGCGGCGGCTACTCGACCAACTTCTTCATGAGTCTCGACGACCGGTCGCTCTATGCCTCCTTCCCCGACCAGTTCCGCGACAACCGCGGCTACTACGTCTCGGCACAGCTGTCGATCCCGATCTTCGGGGGCCTTTCGCGCCGCACCTCGGTGAACCGCGCCCGCAACAGTTGGCGCATCGCCGAGCAGAACCGCATCGAGACGCTGCGCACCCTGCAGAGCGAGGTGGCGCAGGCCTACCAGCAGATGCTCGGCTACGGCAAGGAGTTCGTGCAGGCCTCGAAGAAGAGCGACGCCGCGCAGCTGGCCTACGAGGCCGTTTCGGGCAAGTACGAGCGCGGCATGGTTTCGGCCCTCGACCTGCAGACGGCGGCCGACCGGCTGCTCGAAGCCCGTTCGGAGCGGTTGCGCGCACGCCTGCAGTACATCGTCAAGGTGCGCCTGGTGGCCTACTACAACGGCGAGCCGCTGATCCGATAAACCCGGACTAAACGTTACGACCATGGATATTCGCATTGAAAAGAAAAAAGGGCTCCGGGCCCTCTTCACCCGGCGGGGCGTTCCCTACCTCGCAGGCGGTATTTTCCTTTTGTTCGTCGTGTGGCTGCTTGTGCGCGACCACTCCTCGACGCTGCGCGTCGATGCCCGGACGATCTCGGTCGGCGAGGTCGTGCGCGGGGAGTTCAACGACTACATCCGCGTCACGGGACAGGTGCAGCCCATCACGACCGTGCAGTTGAGCCCCCTTGAGGCGGGCATCGTCGAGCGGCTCGTGGTCGAGGAGGGCGCCTCGGTCCGCAAGGGCGACGTGCTCGTGGAACTGAGCAACACGTCGCTGACGCTCGAGATCCTGAACAGCGAGGCCGAGCTGGCCGAGAAGCAGAACATCCTGCGCAACACGCTCATCTCGATGGAGCAGGAGAAGCTCGACCTGCGGCTCGACAAGGTGCAGCTGGACCTCGACGTCGAGCGCAAGCGCCGCACCTGGCAGCAGAACGAGGAGCTCTACCGCAGCAACCTCATAGCCCGCGAGGAGTGGCTCCAGTCGAAGGAGGACTACGAACTGGCCGCTAAGAAACGCGAACTGAACATCGAGCGGCAGGTGCAGGACTCGCTCTACCGCACGGTGCAGATCGAGCAGATGGAGGACAACCTCGAGAACATGAAGCGCAACATGCAGCTCATCCGCCAGCGGATCGACAACCTGCAGGTCAAGTCGCCGATCGACGGAGAGGTGGGGCTGCTCGACGTCGTGCTGGGGCAGTCGGTCTCCTCGGGGCAGAAGATCGGGCAGGTGAACGACCTGTCGGACTACAAGGTCGAGGCACAGATCGACGAGAGCTACATCGACCGCGTGCGTGCGGGGCTCGACGCCACCTTCGAGCGGCAGGACACCTCCTTCACGATGCGCCTTCGGAAGGTTTACCCCGAGGTGCGCAACGGACAGTTCCGCGCCGACTTCACCTTCGCGGGGGCCCATCCGCGCAACATCCGCAGCGGCCAGACCTACTACCTGCACCTCGAACTGGGCCAGCCGACCGACGCCGTCATCATCCCCCGCGGATCGTTCTACCAGACGACGGGCGGTGCATGGATCTACGTCCTCGCGCCCGAGGGCGACCGGGCCTACAAACGCACGATCCGCATCGGGCGCCAGAACCCCCAATACTACGAGGTGCTTGAAGGATTGGAGCCGGGCGAGCGCGTCATCGTCTCGGGCTACGAAAACTACGGTGCCAACGACGTGCTGATTCTCAACAAGTAAGTCTCTTCGCCCATGTTTCGCCAGTTAAATCTCCGTTCGTGGTTCACCTTCCTGAGCCGCAATCGCCTCTATACGGCCGTCAATTTCATCGGACTGGCCCTTGCACTGGCTTTCGTGCTGCTTGTGGCCGACTACACGGTCCGCCAGTTCACAGTCGATAACTACCAGACCAAAGCAGACCGCATCTATGCCGTCTGCTCCGAGGAGTCGGTGACCAGCGGCTACTACCTCCAGAAACACCTCCGTGACCGCTACCCGGAGATCGAATCGACCTGCGCCGTGGCCTTCTTCGAGGATTCGGATGCGGGTACGACCCCCGTCGAGATCGGCCGGCAGAAGTTCCTCGCCTCGGTGCTCTATGCCGACACGACCTTCTTCCGGATGTTCGACTTCACGCTGCTCGAAGGTTCGCGCGAAGAGGCGCTCGCCGCCCGTGAGAACGTCGTCCTCTCGGAATCATTCGCCCGCAAGGTCTTCGGGACGTTCAACCCGCTGGGACAGACGCTCCGCGTGGACAACGACGAGCGTGTCTATGTCGTCAGCGGCGTGATGCGCGACATCGAGCGCTCGACGATCCCTGCGGCCGACATCGTCATGCGCGCCGAGCGTATCACCGAAACCAATGCGGCCAACGACGAACGCATGTCCAACAGCGGCGCCGGCGTTACGTTCCTGCTCGAACGCCAGGGTGCCGACCTGCAGGCCAAGGCCCCCGACATGCTCTCCTTCTTCAAGGAGATCTATTGGCCCTATCAGGGGAATGTCGTCTCGCAGGTGCGGCTCGTTCCGCTCCGCGAACTCTACTTCGATCCGGTCAATAACTCCAACAAACTGGCTCACGGCAGCCGCTCGTTCCTCCACATCCTGCTGGGTGTGGGGCTGGTGGTACTCGTCTTCGCCGTGATGAACTACATCAACCTCACGGTGGCGCAGTCCGGCTTCCGGGCCCGCGAGATGGCGGCCCGGCGGCTGCTCGGCGCCTCGCGCGGCGACATCTTCCTCAAGTGGATCCTTGAATCGACGCTCTTCTGTGCCGCCGCGTTGATCATCGCCTCGAGCATTGCGGAACTTTTCGTTCCGTGGGCCTCGCAACTCCTCGGCTCGAAGGTCGCGGTCTGGGGCGACATCTCATGGCCGGCAGCGGGCTGGTGCCTGTTCACCGTCGTCGTGCTGGGTGTGATCTCGGGATTGGTGCCGGCTCTGCTCGTGGCGCGTTATCAGCCCATCGACATTGTGCGCGGCACCTTCCGCCGCCATGCCAAGACGGTCTACGGCCGGGTGCTCATCGCCCTGCAAAATGTCATTACAATAGCCCTGCTTGCCGCCTCGATCGCCATCGGACTCCAGATCCGCCATCTGGTGAATGCCCCGCTGGGATACGAGACGCGCGACATCCTCAATATCGGGACCGACATCTTCCCCGACCGGAGTGCGATGCGCCGCTTCTGCGATGCGTTGCACTCGCAGCCCGAGGTCGAGGCCGTCGGGCTCGGATGCGGAACGCCCCACGACCGCGGCAACAACAATACCATCGCGTATGGACCCGACCGGATGGTCTCGTTTCAGGTCTTCATCGGCGACTCGACCTATTTCCGGATTCTGGGTCTCGAACGGCTGCGTGACAACCATGTGGCCGTTGCCGCCGAGAGTGCCGCATCCCGAAACTTCTGGGACTCGAATGTCTGGTACATCAACCAGTATGCCCTGCGCGAGCTGGGCATTGCAGAGGATGCTCCCGAATTCAAGGTCGGCGAGGATCTCTCCTATCCGGTTGTCGTTGCGGGCATCTACCGCGACTTCCAGGTCGGTACGGCGCTCGATGCCCCGACCTCGGCGCTGCTGCGCGAGGTGAACGATCCCGACGGATTCTATCCCTGGAACATCCTCGTGAAGACCCGCGGAGATCATGCTGCGGCCTACCGCGTGGTCGAGGAGCTCTTCCGGCAGACAACCGACGGCGGCTCCTTCGCCGCCCGCTACCTGACGGACGAGATTGCCGACGACTTCGCCGCGCAGCGGCGCCTGCTGCACATCATCGGGCTGTTCACCCTCGTGGCGCTGCTCATCTCCTCGCTGGGTCTCTTCGCCATGGCGGCCTACTACATCCAGCAGAAGCGTCAGGAGATCGCCGTACGCCGCGTCTTCGGGGCTTCGCGTCGCGAGATGCTTGCGCGACTGGTGCGCAGCTTCATGACGCTCGTGGGCGTAGCCTTCGTCATTGCCGTGCCGATCGCCGCCTGGGGACTGGGCCGCTGGTTGGAGGAGTACAGCGTACGCATCGCCCTTTCGCTGTGGATTTTCCTCGCCGCGGGACTCTTTGCGGCCGTCGTGGCGTTGCTTTCGGTCGGATGGCAGAGCCGCCGTGCCGCCGATGCCGACCCCGTCGAATCGCTCAAAAACTGATCTGAACCCTTGTGTATTATGAAAATCGCGTTCCATAACTTCCTCACCACGCTGCGGCGCTACAAGGTCTCGTCGCTGCTCAACATCATCGGCCTGACGCTCGCCTTCACGGCCTTCTACGTCATCATGGTGCAGGTGCGTTGGGAGATGACCTTCAACCGCGCCATTCCCGACGCCGGGCGCATCTACCTTGTGGCGCCCTGCTCGCCGTTCGACGAGACGGGCCTCTCGATCAATTCGCCGCGGCCCGAGAGCGAACAGCTCATCGCTCAGTCGCCCGAAATCGAGGCCGGCGGCTGCATCCGGATATGGTATTGGGAACAGCCGGTCTGGGTGCGCCGGGGCGGTGACCTGCTCCGCCTTCAGGGGGCGTTCAACGAGATATCGGCCGGTTTTGTCGAGGCTTTGGGCCTGAAAACCATCGAGGGGGATCTGAAGGCGCTGTCGCGGCCCAACACGGTGGCTCTTGCTCGTTCGCAGGCCGACCGGCTCGGCCTGCGCGTCGGCGACGTGCTCTGGTTCGGCGACGAGGAGAACCGACGTCCCGAGGTGCAGAAGGAGGTGGTGGCCCTCTACGAGGATTTCCCGGCAAACAGCTCCTTTGCCCGCATCGTCGGCCTTGTCGATGTCGGCGATCAGGATCTCGACTCGCCGAACAACTGGAACGACTGCTATTTTGTCCGCCTGCATGCAGGGGCCGACCCCGATGCGGTAGCGCGGCGCTGGTCCGAGCTCCACCTCTCGATCTACCGCGATTACCTCGAGCGCATGGCCTCGGTCTGGGGCGAGGAGATCAGCGAGGAGGAGCTGAACGATCCGCGCGCCTGCGCGCTGCTTCCGCTCGACGGACTCTACTTCGACCGCCGTATTGCCGGCGAAGCGGACGACTTTCCGATCGGTTCGGCCACGCTGACCTATTCGTTGCTGAGCGTCGCGATGCTCATCATCCTGATTGCCCTGATCAACTTTGTCAATTTCTTCTTCGCGCTTGTGCCCGTGCGGCTGCGGGCCGTCAATATCCTCAAGGTCTTCGGGGCCCCGACCCGCTCGCTGCGCTTCAGCTTCCTGTTCGAGGCTTTCGGCTTCATGCTCCTGGCACAGCTCTGTGCCTGGTATGTGGCCATCGCACTGAAGGGCACCGAATTCGCCTCGTATGTCAGCAGTTCGCTCGCGCTGGGCGACAACCTTCCCGTGCTGGGTATCTCGCTCGGCGTTTCGCTTGTCGCGGCGTTCGTCGCCGGAAGTTTCCCGGCATGGTACATCACCTCGTTCAATCCGGCGATGGCCGCCAAGGGGTCGTTCGTCGGTTCGACGGCGGGCCGACGTTTCCGCACGGCACTGCTCGGCGTGCAGTTCATCGTCGCGATCGGACTGATCGTCTTCTCGGTCTGCACGCTGCTGCAGCAACGCTACGTGCGCCGCTTCGACCTGGGCTTCGACCACGAACAGGTGCTGACGTTCTATTTCCCCTCGTCGAAACTCTCCAATCCCGACTCGTTCGATACCTTTGCCTCCTCGTTGCAGGCTGATCCGCAGATCGCTGGCGTCACGGCATCCGGAAATCGCTTCGTCGCAGAGGCCATCTCGGTCTTCGGGCGCAAGATCAACGACGAAGAGGTCGGCATCCATGTCCGCTTCGTCCGCAGCAACTTTCTCGATGTGCTGGGCATTCCGGTCCTTGCCGGCGAGGATTTCCGGCCCGAGCACGACCGCGACTCGACGGCGCGCTTCATTGTCAATGACCTGCTTGCCCGCAAAGGGCTCAAGGTCGGCGGCAGGCTGGACGAGGGAGAGGTGATTGGCATCTGCCCCGACATCCACTACCGCCCGCTGCAGTATCTCACCGAGCCCTTCGCCTTCGTTACGGGTACCTGCTGGCAAACGCGCATGTCCCGCTTCTACGTGCGTCTGGCCGCCGGGTTCGACCTCGATGCTGTCTGTGAGGGAATCCGGGAGAAGGCCCGCAAATTCGATCCCGACAGCGAGGTTGCCGATTTCCGGTTCTTCGACGAGGAGATCAATGCCCATTACGCCCGCGAGCGGCGCATCACGACCATCGTCGGGCTCTTCACGGTGCTGGCCGTCGTCATCGCCCTGATGGGCGTCTTCGGCATCGTGCTCTTCGAGACGCAGCACCGCCGCCGCGAGGTGGCCATCCGCAAGGTGATGGGCGCCACGACCGCCGAGGTGCTCCGCCTCTTCAACCGCCGCTATGTCGTGCTGGTCGTAGTCTGCTTCATCCTCGCCGCGCCGGTCGGCTTCTGGATTGTGGACCGCTGGCTTGCGTCGTTTGCCTACCGCACGCCGATCCACTGGTGGGTCTTCGCCGCGGCCCTCGTCGTCGTGCTGCTCGTTACGGTGGCGACCGTCACCTTCTGCTCGTGGCGCACGGCCGACGAGAATCCCGCCGACTCCGTTAAATCCGAGTAATCAAAACAAATTCCGCATATGAAAATCGCACTGCGAAACTTCCTCACGACGCTGCGGCGCTACAAGGCCTCGTCGCTGCTCAACATCGTCGGGCTGACGCTGGCCTTTACGGCCTGCTATATCATCCTGGTGCAGGTGCGCTGGGAGATGACCTACAACCGGACGCTCCGGGATTCGGAGCGCATCTATCTGATTGAGACCACCGACTGGTATGAGCCAGGAGCCTGGCAGTCATGGATTAATCGACCTCTCTCCGAACGGCTTATCTCCTCGACTTCGGCCATCGAGGCCGGAGGCTGCACCTGGAGTGGCTTCGGCCCCACGGTCGTGCTGCGCGAAAACGCCTCGAAGATGGGTTACGACCGCTTCAATACCTATTCGGGCTTTATTTCGCTGTCGCTGCTCGACGTCTTCGACTTCCAACCTGTGGCGGGCGACGTCCACGACCTGAAACGCGCGCAGAGCGTCATCATCTCGCGCACAACGGCCGAACAACTGGGCGTCGGTGTCGGCGACATGGTCTGGTGCGACACCGAACAGCCTTCGGCCGAGAATGCCCGCGAGGTGGTGGCCATCTTCGAGGATTTCCCTCAGAACTCGCTGCTGGCCGACTGCAAAATGGCCATGGATCTGGGCGACCGGTCGCTCGATGAACCCTCGGAATGGAGCTACAACTACTTTGTCCGGCTCCAGCCCGGAACCGACCCCGGTGCAGTAGCCGACGGGTGGGAAAAGTTCTTCATTGAAATGAATCCCGGAGAGGCCAACGAGGAGGGGCATCTCGACACGGATCCCGTCCGTCTGTCGTGCATCCGCGACCTCTATTTCGAGTCCGACAGCCGCGTGCCGTGCGCCCAAGGGTCGCTCGTAACGACCTATACACTGCTGGGCATCGCGCTGCTGGTCATCGCGCTGGCCTTCATCAATTTCGTCAATTTCTTCTTCGCGCTGGTGCCCGTCCGCATCCGCACGGTCAATACCTTTAAGGTTTTCGGCGCTCCGAACTCCTCGCTGCGCTTCGGCTTCGTCTTCGAGGCCGTGGGGCTGGTCGTTATCGCCCTGCTGCTGGCGTGGTACCTCTCCTTCGCCATCCAGAGCACCGAACTGGCCAGCTACATCTCCGCACCGCTGAACCTGGCGCAGAACCTTCCGGTCATCGGCATTCTGCTTGCCGTGGCGGTGGTCATGGCCCTTGTAGCGAGCCTCTATCCGGCGTGGTACATCACCTCGTTTCCGCCCGCCATGGTGGTCAAGGGGTCGTTCTCCGGCACGGCTGGCGGCCGGCGGCTGCGCACGCTGCTGCTGGGCTTCCAGTTCACCATCTCGCTGGGGCTGATCGTCGCCACGGGATTCATTCTCCTCCAACACAACTTCATGCTGCGGCAGGAGATGGGCTTCGACCGCCGCAACATGATGGCTGTGCAGCTCTCCGAAAAGGCAGCGCTGGGCTACGACGCCCTGCGCAACCGGCTGCTCGCCGACCCGCGCGTGGTCGATGTTACGGGAGCCGAAGGCCGTCTGGTAAGTGCCAACAGAATGTCGTGGGGTCGTCGATATAAGGATGAACCCATCATCCTGCAGGCCTACATCGTCCGTTGGAACTTCCTCAAGATGATGGGTATTACCATTACCGACGGCCGCGATTTCCTTGAATCAGACGAGCGTAAGGAGACCGGCATGCTGATCTGCAACGAGGCTGCCCGCAATGAATACAAACTCGAACTGGGTGATGAGATCGGCGGATTCTGCGGCAACGACCCGTTGGTGGGAGTCTGCGCAGATTTCCACTTCCGGCCGATGCAATACAACGTCGTTCCCTTCGTCTTCTATGTCATTCCCGAGGAGATGTCCCACAAGAACGGTGGCCGTGCATCGCAGCTGCTCTACCTGCGCTACCGTCCCGAGGCCGATGTGGAGGGTGTGGCCGACTACTTGCGGCAGTGCATTGCCGAAACGGATCCGCACCTGACGCCGGGCGAGATCCAGATTCGCACCTTCGAGGAGGAGCTGGGCCAGGAGTATGCCAAGGAGCGGCGGCTGGCCACGGTCGTGGGGCTCTTCACGCTGCTCTCGGTGGTCATCGCCCTGATGGGCGTCTTCGGCATCGTGCTCTTCGAGACGCAGCACCGCCGCCGCGAGGTGGCCGTGCGCAAGGTCATGGGGGCTACGACGGGCGAAATTCTCCGGCTGTTCAACCGCCACTACATCCTGCTGGTTGTCGTCAGCTTCGTGATTGCCGCGCCGCTGAGCCTCTGGATCGTCCACCGCTGGCTTGCGTCGTTTGCCTACCGCACGCCGATCCACTGGTGGGTCTTCGCCGCGGCCTTTGCCGCCGTGCTGCTCGTGACGATCGGAACCGTCACCTTCTGCTCGTGGCGCACGGCCGACGAAAATCCCGCCGACTCCGTGAAATCCGAATAACCGAAATGCAAAAACAGAACATCTAACTTAAGGGGACTTCTATAAATTAAATCCCTGATTATAAGTTGCATAAGCGGATAAA
>OLGD01001439.1_pt1 | contig 35580 bp, 26 predicted proteins | sample 1605311 | NCBI WGS metagenome assembly OLGD01 (sample SAMEA3888917, study PRJEB22519) | human gut metagenome | biome: human gut; feature: human-associated habitat; material: faeces | place: Denmark | collected 2010
TCCGTGCCTTGAATTTACGAAGGAAAGCCTTCACCTTCGACCAGAGCTTTTCAATCGGATTCAGATCAGGACTATATGGTGGAAGATAGATGTATCGAACACCGGAGCTGTCCAGCAGATTTCTCACTGCCTTTGCATGGTGCGACTTCATATTATCCATTATGAGAACAGATTTGCCGTTCAGATGAGGCAGCAAATCAGTTTCCAGATACCGCTTAAACCTCTCCACAGTTGTTCCGCCTGAGAAAGTCGTATAGCGTAGTGTCCCATCCAACTGAATCGATGACAGAATGGTCGTGTTCTTGGGCTTGGAAAGTGGTGCGGAATCAACAGCTCTGCTTTCTCCAAGCGAATCGGCATACCGCCTTGTCATATCCGTATTGCATCCGCTTTCATCCAGAAACACAAGGTCACTTGCCTTGAATCCAGATATAAGGCCGTTCCTGTCTTTTCTCTTCTGCGCCACATCGGGGATGCTCCTGTTCACTGGCATGAAGAGACTTCTTCTTGCGGCGGGATCCTGCTTTCAGAAGAAAACGCCAGACAGTATCAATGCTGACAGGCAAATCCAACGTTTCAATGATTTCCAGACATGTGATATCCGGCTGTTTTTCCAGAAGCGAAAGGATGTGCTGATGATCTACATCTGACAATTTGGGCTTCTTTCCACGGAGATTCGTTTGAGTTTCGTAGCTGCCTGTTTCGTTCCGACGCTTCAGCAAACGATAGATCGAACAGGTGTTTACAGAAAAGCACTTTGCCAGTTCTTTTACGCTAACGCCTTTGTCGTATCCTTCCAAAATCAACTTTCGAGCTTCGTTGTGCAGCATAGCACTCACCTTCTTTGCCTCTGTTATACCTCTTTTTGCTCAAAAGTTAAAGTACTGTGCTGTATTATTGAAAATTGCTATAGAAATTAGAAATGAGCAATTAGGAATTTGAGGTGGAACAGGGGATGCTGCGGATTTGCAGTGTCCCCGCTGCCCCATCGCGCCGGGGAGAAACGTAAATACTTTGCCGCAAACCTACAAACGATTTGTAGGGGACGATGCTTGTCATCGTCCTGCGGGCTTTGTGGCATTGCAAATCATAGCATTTATAACGCAATCGCTTGTAGGGCATGCTTATCCGACCACGATAAACGCTTATTCTGGCGTATATTTTTAACGCATAACCCACCTAATATTTCTGAGCAGCGCACCGCAGTCCGCCACCATTATTCTTTATTCATTGTTATTTATTTTTTAAGCCAATCAGCAAAAAGCAGGGCCCGGTGCGGAGTTTGCACCGGGTCCTGCCTTATTTCATTTACTCATTGCTAATTACTAATCGTTTTACGTCGTTTTGCCTTGCCGCACCAACAGGCTTATCCTTCCAACCCAAATCCATACTCATAATAATTTCCCGCAGCATCGCGGTAAGCATAGGCTTTGCCGTTCTCGTCTTTGAGGGAATCGGGCATATAGCGATCTTTGTCGTAACCGGGCACATCGTTGGGGCTGATGCAAACGCCGTCGGCGTTCACGGCCAGCACGGCATCCCCGCGGGGCAGGGTGAGGGGCAGCTTGCCGGTGGGGGCAAAACAGCCAAAAATCACATCCAGCGTAGCAGAACGGTAGGTGTCAAACCCGGCCAGCAGCACATCGCACAACGGCTCTACATTGCCCAGCTGCCAGGCCAGCGTTATGTTCACATTGGTGATGACCTTGCCGCCGTTTGCGTGTACCGATGCGGCAATCTCAGCCAGCCGTTTTCCCCCATGCAGCGTGGTTTCTGTGTGGGTGTCGGCCATCGGCTTGCCGTTCGCATCTACATTGCAGACCGTCTTGTCCTCACAGATATCCAGCTCCAGATAGCCGGGGGTGGCGTTAAAATATTCGCCGGAGGAGGGAGAGACAAACAGCAGGGCAAAATCCGCCTGGGCGGGGTCATCCACCAGGGTGCAGGTATCGGCCAGCTCTTTGCGCAGCGCGGCAGTGGAATCCGCGGCGTGCTTGGCGTTTTTCAAAAATGCTTCGGCATAGATTTTTTTGTTCGCGCGCTTGTCGGCGGTCAGGGGCAGGGTACCGTCATTTTTCAACAGCACCACGCTGCGGCGATGGGCATCCGCGGCGGCTTCCCAATCGCTGGGGGTGGCCACAATGCGTGCGGCTTCGTCCGGGTCGCGGTAGGGGTTCTCAAACATTCCCAGGGCAAACAGTTCCGTCAGGGTGCGGGCCACGGCACGGTCCAGTGCTTCATCCGTCAGGGTTAGTTCCTCTTTGGCAAAGCCTTCCGGAAGGGGGTGGGTTTCATAATAACCATTTTTGCCGCGGTTGTAGGCTTCCATGCCGGCTTCGTTATCAAACAGGCCGCTGATGATATCCACGCCTGCATTGGCCACGGCAAAGCCGATGCGCTCCGGCACATCCAGCATCTCAACGCCCCAGGCCATGTTGTGGGCAATGCCGGTATCGGAGTTGATGTAGCCGTCAAAACCCATCTGACCGCGCAGCATGGTATCGATAAAATACTTGTTGTAGGCGAAGCCATAAGGTTTCATTTCCACGGTATTGCCTGCTAGATCATGCTGCACCGCACTTTTTGCTGCTGCGGGCTTAGAATAATACGGCATAATGGAAGAAGTTCCCGCCTTGACGGCCGCGGCAAACGGCGGCAGGTGGTAGGTTTCCAGGCTGCCGGGGGTGGCGTACACGTTCCACTGGCCCGCAGCGTAATGGGGGTCAAAGCCATTTTCGCGCGCGCCGCCGCCCGGGAAGTGTTTGGTCGTTACCGCAACGCCATCCTCGGTCACACCATGGTCGCTGCCCTGAATACGGGGGATAATATGGGCCATAATCTCGCTGATCAGGGCCGGATCCTCGCCAAAAGTACCGTAGGTACGCTGCCAGCGCGGGTCGGTCACAGCGTCCGCCATGTACATATAGCCTTTGCGCAGGCCGCAGGCGTTCCATTCGCGGCGGATGGTATCGGCAAACTTGTCCACAAGATCAATTTTGCTGCCCTTAACGGCGGCGGCAATGCCCAAGGTACCGGGCCAGGTTGCCAGCACGCCGCCCGCATCGTTCATTCCGAACACCAGCTCGCCATTCTCGTTGCGGGAGTTGGACGCCGCTGCCACAGGGATAAAGTGCTCGCACTCCTCGCACACTGCATCCGCCTGGTTCATCCAATCAGCCAAATCGGCGGGGGTGGCGTTGGCACGCAGGATAACATGGCGGTTGAACCAGTCTTTGAGCAGGGAAGAGGTGCCGGGCAAGTACTGCTCGCCGAAAATTGTCTTGCCGCGGAATTCGCCCTCATCCAGAATGCCTGTCTCGTCAGTCTTTTTCTCAATATCTTTATATAGGTCCGCCATGGGGCCGGTGATGGGGTACTTGGCCATCCGCCAGTCCGAAATGAACAGCTGGGCGATCTTTTCCTTCACGCTCAACGTTTTAACGTAAGCCGCTGCGCGCTCGGCCGGGCTGTTGCGCCAGTCGTTGACGGGGGACAGCGTTCCGGTGCCGTCAATATCCTTGAAGGTCAGGCCGTCCTGCTCCAACACCCTGCGGTTAACGGTGGACACTACCGGCCCATTGGGGTTGCGGTAAATCTTGATGTTGTCAGATGCTTTTGGCATGGAGAGCTCCTTTCGGTTTTGCCCTAATTTCCCATTTCGAATTGCTAATTTCCAATAGAATCCAAGATCGCGGGCACACCGCAAAAGGATGTGCCCGCGTAGGAGAGGAGGTGTTGAACTGTTAAAGGCAGGAAATGTTATTTATCGCCCTTGGGCAACACCGCACAATTCCCGCCTGACAGCTTAAGCACCGCTCCGGTGGCTGCGGCACGGCATCTGCATTGCCAAAATGCTCGATAATACACAAAGTATTATCTGCGCTTTTGGCTTAGCAGCTGCCGTGCCTCGCTCGCCGTATCGGCACTTAGAATTGTGCGGTATTGCCCTTGTAATCTACCGGCAGGCTGGTCCAGCGTGCGCGGAAGTGGAAAGCGGCATCCTTGGGCTGGCGCTGGCGGGTGAAAATACCCTTTTTGTTGCCGTTGGCACGCATAATGCCCTCGGTGGTCTGGAAGTCGGCAAAGTTCCACACCAGTTCGCCCTGCACAAAGTCGTAACTGTCAAACACATTGTGGTTCATATCCAGGTACTCGTTCTGGTACTCCTGGCTCCACATCACGCTGGGCAGTTTGTGCTCGCTGGGCATGGTGTCAGCGCCGTACTCGGTAAAGATCATCGGGCGGCCGTTCAAAACCTGTGCCCAGCCGTCCATCTCTTTGCGGAACGCCGTCTCGGCGTCCACAATGCACATGCCGCCCATCACATACCAGCCGTAATAGCGGTTCAGGCTGATGAAATCCGCAAACTGCTGGCCCTTGCTGTTGTTGGGCAGGCTCATCATCACGATGGCATAGGTGCGGGGGCGTTTCTGGGGGTCAAGCTCGTGGGCCAGGTCAAACAGCGGCTTAAAGTATGCTTCGGTACCCTCGCTGGTGCACTGGGGTTCGTTTAGGATGCTCCATGCGATGACCGATGCGTGGTTCTTGTCGCGGGTGATCATATCGGTCAGGGCAGCCTTGTGGTTTTCCAGCAGCTTGGGGGTGGTTTCCTTTTCAAAGTAGCCCACCTTTTTGCCGTTGCCCTGGTTGGCAGCCAGGAAATTCATCGTGCTCTGCATAAAGCCGACGGCAGGCACTTCGTCAATGATCAAAAAGCCCTCTTCGTCTGCCATCTGGTACAGTTCTTCGGCATAGGGGTAGTGGCTGGTGCGGAAGCAGTTTGCGCCGATCCACTTCATCAGCTCGTAATCGCGCTTGACGGTAGCCAAGTCCAGGCCGCGGCCGCGGATGTCGGAATCTTCGTGCTTGCCAAAACCGCGCAGATACACCGGTTTGCCGTTGAGCAGGAAGTGGCCATCCTTAACTTCAAAGGTACGGATGCCGATCTTGTCAAAATATTCATCGATCACGGCGTGGCCATCGGTAATGCGGATGACGAAGTTGTACAGGTAAGCGGCGTGCACATTCCACAGCTTAGCATTGGTGATTTTCAAAGTGCCGGTTTTGCCGCTGGCTTCGGCCACCTTGGTGGTGCCATCCAGCACTTCCACCGTCACATCATGGCTGCCATTCGTGGTTACGGTATAGTCTACCTCGGCACCGCCGTCCACCAGGCGGTGGGTCACCTCAAAATCCAGAACACGCTCTTTGGGCAAGGCCAGCAGCTTGACCGGGCGGTGGATACCCGCGTAATTGTAGAAATCAAAGTACGGTGCCGCAACCTTTTTTCCGTTAGAAAGGGTGTTGGTCTGGCCTGCGGGCAGCATGTACTCGTTCAGTTCGTTGTTGGCCAACACAGTCAGCTTGTTGTACTGGTTGTACCGCACAATCTCGGTCACGTTGGCATCAAAGGGTAAAAAGCCGCCCTCATGGTTGGCAACTTCCACGCCGTTCACAAACACGCGGGCGCGGTGGGTGACAGAACCGAAGCGGATGGCAACATCCTTGCCGCTCCATTCACCCGGAACAAAGAAATCGGTTTCGTACCAGAAATCGCCGCAGTATTCGCGGGACTCCTTATCGGTAAAGAAATCGCAGAACGAAGCCGGGACCGGCATCGAGATGGGTTTGGGCAGTCCGACGCCCCAGCCGGCATCCATACCGTTGCTTTCGGGGTCGAACTCAAAGCGCCACATGCCATCCAGGCTGATAACGCGGCGTGCAGCGGAAGCGCAGGGGTACAGCAAAGATTTATTTTCCATAGCGTTGTTTCTCCTTGTTTCAATAAAATGAATGTTTTGCTCCAACAATTTTTCCGGGAATGTGGGGCCATTCGTTCAGTTTGGGTGGGGTTGGATACCAGACTGGGTGAAGTGTTTCCCTGAAATACGTTGGGCTTGCGTCATGTTGGTTCCGTGTTTTACAAAGGGCAATACCGCATAATTCTAAGTGCCGATACGGCGAGCGAGGTGCGGCAGATGCTAAGCCAAAAGCGCAGATAATACTGGATGCTGCAAAGGTGAGCGCCGCCAGTGGCGGAAACAGCGAACCGAAGCAGGGGCAGCGGTCGCAGAGTGCGAGGGGCTTTTGCCCCCGAAGCACGATGCGGGTACCGCAACCCGACATTATCGAGCATTTTTGCAACGCAGATGCCGTGCCGTAGCCGCCGGAGCGGTGCTTAAGCCGCAAGGCGGGAATTGTGCGGTGTTGCCAAAGGTTTTTGCGGTTCGGAAGTTGTTCGATGATTCTATTATCACATAAAACTGCCGGTATCGTTAGTAGATTTTTTGGGAAAACCCGCAAAATCTGCGAATAATTGTGGTGCCTGCCATTCGGCCCGGCCTGGGGACCGCACCACCATCGTAGAGTACGGCATGATACAATTTTGAAAGCTGCAATGCAGATAGGCCCACGGGACGATGGCAAGCATCGTCCCCTCACAAATCAGCTTCATGTTTCATCGCATACTTTCAGCACACAACAAACTTAATATTTTTGAGCGGCGCACCGCGCCGCGCTCCACCACCATTATTCTTTATTCATTATTCTTTATTCTTTTAAGTAAAGCGTCCGTCTTACCTTATAATTGCTATAATTGCTAATTTCTCATTCCTCATTTCTAATCGCAAACCCTCCCTGCCCATCGCTTCCCCCTGCATAATTTATGCTCCGATTTTCCTGTTTTACCTGTAAAATTTACTAACGCCATTCTTCCTGAACGTTCATAATATAGACACAAAGTTGTGGAACTGCGGTGAACAGTGTGGGGCTGGGTGCCGGAACGTTCCAGACAAGCGGAGGAAGAAATTCCATAAAGTGTACCTGAACAAGCCGCATTTTCAGCCTTTCAGATACACCCCAAGTAAGGAGAAAAGAAATGGCTAAGACAAGAACCCTGCCCGACAAGTATTATGACAAGGATTACGAAACAAACGGCATCCACCGTGTACCCCTGTGGCGCATTGCAGGCTTTGCGCTCAACAACACCGCAACCAACCTTTACCTGATGTTCATGAACTATGTCAGTTTTTATCTACTGGGCTTTGTTGGCGTTGGCATGGTTATGGCATCCAGCTTTACCATGGCTATGCGTATCTGGGACGGCGTAACTGACCCGTTCATTGGCTACATGGTGGATAAAACCAACGGCAAGTTCGGCAAAAACCGCCCGTTCATGGTCATTGGCAACATCATTCTGGCGGCTTCCAGCTTTATCATGTTCCACTTTACCCACAAACTGCCGGAAGGCCCCGCCCGCTTTATTTTCTTTGTTGTGTTCTGCTGCGTTTATTACCTGGGCTACACCTGCCAGTGCGTTGTTACCAAGAGCGCCCAGAGCTGCATGACCAACGATCCCAAACAGCGCCCCATGTTCGCTTCTTTCGATGGCGTGTTCAATACCATCCTGTTTACGGTGCTGGCTATTGTCGTTGCCAACATTGCCAACAAGTATGCTGATGTTGGCAACTATACCTCTACCCAGTTCTTCCATGAATTCTGGATGATGACCGCCATTATGTCCGCCATCTTTACCGTGATCGCCGTCATCTCCATTGCACCCAAAGACCGCCCGGAATTCTTTGGTACTGGCAAACCCATCAAGGTCGGCCTGAAAGACTACTGGGATACCCTGAAAAACAACCGAGCCATCCAGATGCTGGTGCTGTCCGCCTCCACGGATAAGCTCGGCTCCACTGCCAAAACCAGCGCTGTTTCCGTTGCTATGTTTGCCTGCATTGCCGGTTCCATCAAACTGCAGGGCAGCGTGACCGCCGTTACCACCATCCCCAGCGTCATCCTCACCTTCCTGGTTATCTCCATTGTTGCCACCCGCTTTGGCCAGAAAAAAGCCATGGTCATTGGCTCCATCGGCGGCATTATCTGCAACGTTATCCTGTCCGCCCTGTGGATTGTTGGCGATCCCACAACAATGACCAGCAACCCCGAAACCGGTGCATTGAACTGGGGCTACTTCCTGATCATCTATGTTGTGTTCAGCATCCTGTATGCCGGCTGCCAGGGTATTTCCGGCAATATCGTAATTCCCATGACCGCCGACTGTGCCGACTATGAAGTATACCGCTCCGGCAAGTATGTTCCCGGTCTGATGGGCACCCTGTTCAGCTTTGTGGACAAGATGATTTCCTCTTTTGCTCCCATGATCGCCGGTCTGGTGTTTGCTGCCTGCGGCTTTACCGACCACAACCCCAGCGTGGGCGATATCGTTACCCCGCAGCTGCGTGTTGGCGTTGTGTTCCTGGCATACGGTCTGATCACCATCGGTTTGATCTGCAACCTGATTGCCATGAAGTTCTATCCGCTGAGCAAAGAAAAGATGGCCGAGATCCAGGACGAGATTGTCAAGATCAAGGCAAAGGCTATGGCCGAAGCATAACCCCAAACCGAACCACATTCCCCGCGGGGCCGCCCGTCCATCGGGCGCACCCGTTGTTACAGTGAGGTACCTGCATTGGAAAAGCAAATGGAAATGGCTTCCGAAACCACCCAGAACTCTGCACTGCGCACCGATGAAGCTGCTAGCCACGGCCCCCTGTGGCGGCTGATTGACTGCGCTGTGACCGCCCACGCTAACCGGGCCAAAGTGCCGGTGAACCGCAAGGCCTACCTGCGGTGGTGCCTTCTTGGGGTATTTGGCGCCCAGCGCTTTTATGCAAAACAGTGGAAGATGGGCTTGCTCTACCTGGTCACCTGCTGGAGCGGATTTTCCATTGCCATGACAATGATCGACGCAATGATCGCCGTGCCGATGAAACCGGACGAAAACGGCATCATTTACCTGTAAAAACCTCCTCCCTCCGCCGCCCCGCAGGCTGCTGTTTGCCTGCGGGGCTTGCTGTGGATTCAGGGAAACAACGCATGTTGGCAAAATTTCAGGGTAGCACCTGCACAATATGCCGAAAAGCAGCTATTGCTTTTGGCTATTATTTCCGGCAAAATTGCTTTTCATTTCCGCGCAGACATGTTAAACTAGAAGCAGTAAAGTCATACTTTTTAACGCCGATACGGCACACAAGAAAGGCGACCCGCCATGGACCAGATCGTTCAGCTGTTGTTCAACCCTAACCACCAGGCCCCCAGCCCGCTTGTGTTGGCGGTGTTGGTAGCGCTTGCCGTGGGCATGCCGCCCATCATGCGTTACCTGGCTGGGAAAAGCAACAACGATAATACGCGGGGCAAAAAATAACCCCTTTACCCGGTGAGCACGCGGCAGCGCCGCCCGCCGCTGAGAAAACGAGGTGCCTGATGCAAGCAGATTTACTGGACGTTCTGACCCGGCTGGCCTCCGCCAGCAACATCCGCTGCATGCGGGTAACGCCGCCCTTTGATGGGCTGGACCAGTTTGATTACGGCCTGCGCAAAGCGCTGGACCCCTATTTTGACTGGCAGGAATTCGGCAGCCTGTTGCTGCAAAGCACCCCGCCCAACACGCTGCTGTTTGCCGAAGGCACCTTTGAATTGCAGTTTGCGCTGTTCCGCATTCCAGACGAAGAAAACGCTGTGTTCATGATCGGCCCGTGGGCCACCGCCGAGCGCAGCGAAAAATCCCGCAGCTGGGCACGCCGTCACATTGGTGAGAAAGGCGATGACGCTGTACAGAGCTACTATAACGGGGTGCGGATTCTGTCGGGCAGCGGTTTCCAGGCTTCCATCGTGGCAGTTGTTTCCATGATGTTCCCCAAAGAGGAATTCCACCTGGACCAGCAGAAAGAGTTTCTGCCGTTCCATTTTACCACTGACCTGCGCTATTTTACCGAACCGGAGTTCCAGCGGGAGATCCCGATCCAGATGCTTGAACAGCGCTATGCCAACGAAAATGCCATCTGGGACGCGGCGGCTTGCGGCAACACCGAAGCTGCGCTGAAAGCCTGCCAGCAAATGGCACGCTTTACCTATGGCGGGCGTTTTTTCGGCTCACTGTACCAGACCAAGATCATGCTGACCGTAATGAACACTCTGCTGCGCAAAGCCATTGAGCGCAGCAACATCCACCCGTATTACATTGACGAGATTTCCTCCCGTTATGCCCTGATGATCGAAAACATGGTGGACGAGGAAAGCTGGCCGCTGGTGCAGACAATGGTAAAAGAGTACTGCGCATATGTGCGGCGGTATTCTTTGCAGCAATATTCACCGCTGGTGCAAAAGGTCATCAATACGATCAACCTGAACTTGTCGGACCAGCTTTCGCCCAAAAGCCTGGCCGCTATGTACTATATCAGCCCATCGTACCTCTCCAGCCTGTTCAAGCAGGATACCGGAACCACCCTGACAGATTTTATCAACACGCAGCGCATCCAGCGCGCGGCCAATCTGTTGAGCACCACCGAGCAGAATATCTCGGTGGTGGCGGAGCAGGTGGGCATCCTGGATGTGAACTATTTTACCAAGATGTTCAAAAAGTCGATGGGCAGCACCCCCACCCAGTACCGCCGCCAGAGCCGCGCACGGTAACCCCAGAAAATAAAAGAACTACAAAAAGCCCATACCGAAAAGCAGAGACAGGGAAATCCCGCTTTTCCGGTATGGGCTTTGCCATAGGGAAAGGTGCAAGTAGGGGGTTATTGTGCAGAGAAGAAAAGCTTGAACAAGTAAAAAATGAGGAAAAGAGAAAATACAATGACAAAAATCAGTCCAGCACCAGCGCGCAGGAAGCACCAGGCAGCGCAAGGCTGGCGGTTTCGGTAGGGGCGCGGTGGGGCAAGGATGAACAATCGTAACAATGCACCGCGCCCTCTCGTTGGCAGGCAGCCAACAGATACAGGGTGCCCGGCACCGCGCACAGCGCCCGCGGCCAATCGCCGGTGGGCCATTCGCAAAGGAAATGGCGGGTCGGGCCGCTGCGCTGCCACGCCGAGATGGTGTTGGGCCCGCGGTTGCTGACAAACAGGGTGCCATCCGCCGTGGCGCAGGCACCACCCGGCCAGCTGCGCGGCTTGGGCACAGTGCTGGCCTGCACAGTGGAAACGGTGCAGCCGTCATGGTTCAGCACCCGCATGTGGCCGTCCAGCTCATACACACAGTCCAGCATGCCGTCCCCGGCATCCAACACCTGGCGCGGGCCGCTGCCGGTGGGCTGGGGCAGAGTCTTTACGCTGCCGGTGGGCAGATTATTTTCCAATGCAAGGCGGTACAGGCGGCTGTTGCCCAAATCCGCCAGGAATAACGCGTGCCCCACAGACTGCACCCAGTGGGCGTTGGCCCCTGCGGGCTGGAATTGCCACAAAATGCGAGTCAGGGCACTATCCACAGCAAAATACAGGCCGTTTTCAAAGCAGCTGCCGTAAATCACATCGCCGCAGGCATACAGATGGCACAAGCCGCGGCCGGTAGGAATTTCAATGCGGGCGATCTCGTGCAGGGTCGTGCCGTCCAGCACATAGGCGGTCACATCCGCGCCATCCCCGCGTTCCGATGCGGCATAAATCCAACCATTTTGCCCCCGGCAGCAAAAGCTGGGGGCACGGCCATGCCGCAGGGTAGATAAAGTTTCCAGCGTTCCGTCCGCCGTTAAGCGGCACACCGCCAGATCATCGCACCCCGGCGCACCATAGCCGGAAAATAAAAGAGTGTGGGCCATTGGGAACCTCCGGGAAAAGTTAGGAGTCAGGAAGCAGGGGGAGAAGTTAGAACAATTAGGAATTGGTAGGGTGAGAGGTAAGGGAAAGAAGATGATGGACAATAAAAATTATCTGTGGGGAACAGTTTATCTCCAGTCGAAGAGCTGCCTTCGGGCCAATTCGGCGGAGTCGGGTGACCCCGCCCTACCTCAAATTCCTAATTAACTCCTAACTCCTCCTTCCTACCTCTTACCTAGTTTCAGCAGTCCATATCATGTGCCTTAATGCTTGTTCCGCCGTCGGAAAGCAGGGTCTGGCCGGTAATGTTGGCGCTCATATTGCTGGCAAAAAACAGGGCTGTGTTGGCAATATCCTGCATGCGGCCAGGCTCCAAAGGCTGGCAGCGGTGCAGGGCAGCGTCCAACTGCTTTTTGCCGGCATCGTCCAGCTTGTCCATGTCATCATACATCACATCGCTGATGACCACGCCGGGGCAGATAGTGTTCACCCGGATGTTATCCTTGGCGTAATCCAGTGCCATCACGCGGGCTGCGGCATTCATTGCGCCCTTGGTACCGGCGTACAGCATGTTGGTGGGCTGGCTCATCAGGCTGTGAATGGACGAAATGTTGATGATGCTGCCGCCCCCGCGCGCCTGCATGGTGGGGATAACTTTGCGCGCGCAGCGCACGCCGCTGAGATAGTTCGTTTCCAACAGGCGGAACATATCCTCATCTTTGTATTCCGCTGCGGGACAGTGGCAGTTGACGCCAACGGTAGAAACCAGAATGTCAAAGCCGCCGCTGTCCTTTACGGCAGCATCCACAAAGGCTTCGGTCTGGTCGGCTTTGGCCAGGTCTACCACATAGCCGCGGCAGCCGGGGCGGATGAGCTGCAATTCTTTTTCTGTGGTGCGCACATATTCTTCGTTGCGGCCGCCGAAATAGACGTCCGCCCCCTGGCGCGCAAACAGCAGGGCAATGCTTTTGCCAATGCCGCGGGCAGCGGTGGTGATGAGCACATTTTTTCCCGTCAGCATCTGGTTATAATCGGGGATCGTGCTCAGGTAGAGCGAAATATCTCTCATATCAGCACCTCTTTTTTCTTGCCGGGCGCGCCATAGCGCTCAATGTCAAACTGCTGGTACAGCTCATCAATGGCGGCTTCGTCACCGGCGGCGGCACGCAGTTCCACGCTCCAGTCCAGCCCGCGGTACTTGGCCGCGGCGGGGTCGGTATCAATAAAGTTCAGCAGGGCATGCATCATCTGGTCGTTCCACACCACGGCGTCCACATCGGCGGTAGTGTAGATACCGGCTTCCAGCTTGGGGAATGCGTACAGGTCGCGCACCTGAGATTTGTAGGCGTGCTCAATGACGTAATCTACCATATGGCTGGGCACAAACAGAATGCCGTTCTTGGTGCCGATAACGATATCGCCCGGCAGGCAGATGGCCGCGCCGATGCGGCAGGGGCCGTTGAACGCCGTGATCTGGCAGTCCCGGATGGGGGTGGGGTCTACGCCGCGATAGAACACCTGCACATCAATGTTCTGCATCTGTTCCAAATCGCGCACACCGCCCCACACCACCACGCCGCCGTTTTTGGTGCGGGCCTTGACCGCGGTGGTCAGGTTGCCGCCCACAAAGGTACCGCGCAGGATCTTATCATACAGGTCGCACACAACAACATCGTTTTCTTCCAAGCTGTCGATCACCCACTGGTTGCAGTCGCCTTTCCAGCCACGGCTGCGGGCTACATTGAACACATGCTGGCGCAGGTCCGGGCGCTGGGGCATAAAGCAGCAGGTCACAGCACGGCCGTACAGCTTTTTGTCCGGGTGCAGAGGTTTCAAATCACCCTGGAACTGGAACCGGTATCCGCAGGAATACAGCGGCTGCCAGATTTCTTCCTGGGTCAGGTTTTTCAGGATCTCTATTTTTTCATCGCTCACGCGGGGGCGGCCATTGGGGTAGCGTTCGCCGGTCCACTCTGCCGTCATGGCAATGATCTGGTCGCGGTCATTCAGCAGCATAATTTCCTCACTTCCACAGCGTCCAGCTGCGCGTTGTGCCGGGGGCTGTCCAATAGGGGGCGGGGGCGTTCTGCCAATCCGGCATGCTGCGGGCTTCGGGGTCAAACACCACTTCGCCCTCACGCAGGGTGGCAACGCACTCCAGTTTGCCCTCGCCGGTCAGGCGGGCACCGCCGCAGTCCATGTAGCCGAATTTACCTTCGCGGTTGCGCAGCACAGCGATATCTGCGCAGGCACCCACATTCAGCGTGCCCAGTTCGGGGCGGTGGATGCTCAGCGCCGGGGCACGAGTTACGCGGTACAGCACATCCTGCAGCGGCATGCCCATGGCCAGGAACTTGCTGGCAACATACAACAGGTCAATGGCGGGGCCGGTCACGTTCTGGTGGTGCAGGTCGGTGGAGATGGTATCCGGCCAGAAGCCCTGGTTGAAGCAGCCGACCGCCTGGCGGAACCAGAAGCTGCCGGAACCGTGGCCCACATCAAAGTGAACGCCGCGCTCACGTTCGGCCAGCATATAGGGCTGCATCCTGCCGTTTTCGTCCATCAGGGGGAACTGCTGCGCAAACACATGAGTGTGTACATCGCCTGGGCGCAGGTGGGCCAGGATGTCCGGGTAGCTGCGTTCCGGCACAATGGGGATGCTGTCAACCATCACGATCTTTCCGCTCATGGAAGCTGCCTTGATAGCGCCGTCAATGGAAGCCCAGATGGGGTGGTCAGCATCCTCGTGCTTCGCCCAATAGTGGGCACTCTTGACGCCGACAATGACATCCGACCAGGTGTTGGCAACGGCGGCGGTGATTTCGGGGTTGATGTCAGCCACAGCCTGCTCTGACGGGGGATAGTGCATCCCCTTGGCGGCCATATCAATAAAGGCGAGAACACGCACCTTGGTGGCGTCGATAACGTTTTCCTTGAAGTCGCCAAAGTTGCGCCAGCCGGTGGTACCGGCGTCCACCGCAGTGGTAACACCGGCGCGGAACATGTATTCTTCCGCGTTGATGGTGCGCAGAGAATCCGGCATCTGGTAGGGGAACACCGGGTAGACATGGCAGTGCATGTCGATCAGACCTGGGGATACGATCAGACCGGTCACATCCATCACAGTCTCGGCATCCGCCGCGTTCAGGTTTTTGCCGCGGGCAGCAATTTTGCCATCCTTAATGGCAAGGTCACAAAGTTCCATAGTTCCGGCGCAGGGGTCGTATAACGTGCCGCCCTGCAGAATAAGATCATACGCAGACATCCTGATTCCCTCCCAAGGTATTGCGGTAGCGGTCCGCAAGTACAAAAATCATTTCAACTTCAACGGGGATATTGTGGTTGGGCATGTTGTGGGTGCCCATAATGGTGCGGGTGTGGTAGCCGCGCTCCTGCAAAATTTCCATGCAGGTATCGGAAAAGCCATCCACCACTTTTTCGGGTTGGGTAAAACCTTCGCCGCAGTTCACCAGCGCGGTGGCGCGCACCAGGTGGTGGATGCAGTCCAGGCTGCCGTACCGCTGCTGCACGGCACGCAACAGGGTTTTGGCACATTCTGCTGCGGCGTTATAGCCATCTTCCAGCGTAAGATCTGTGCCAACGCGGCCACGGTACAGCGGTTCATAGGTGTTGATATCTTCCGGCCCGTGGCCGGAAACATACACAATGCCGTCAACTTCCCGGATGGGAACCAGCGCTTTGTAATGCGCAAAGCGGACCGGCTCGCACAGGGGGTGATTCGCCACAGCCATGTTCTGTGCCCTCCTTTAACGGCGTATTTTAACAATGGCGTCCACGCTGACCGGCATATTGCCCGGTAGAACGTAAGCGCCCATGGCCGCACGGGCATGCTGCCCGCGGTGGCCGAAGATCTCTACCATCAGGTCGGAGTAACCGTTCATGACGGCAGGCATGTTGTAAAAGTCCCCGGCGCTGTTGACAAGGCCCAGCGCCTTGACAAAGTAATCCACGCGGTCCAGGCTGCCAATATAGGCCTGGATGGTGCGCAGCATGTTCAGCCCGCACAGGCGCGCGGCCTGGTATGCGGCGGCTTCATCAATTTCAGCGCCCACACGGCCGACATAAACGGGGGTACCGTTTTCGTCCACCGGGTAATGAGCAGAAATGTACAGCATATCGCCCGCCAAAACGGCTTCCACGGCGCCTTTGCCGCGCCAATCGGTCTGCTGCAGGGTAATGCCCAGCTGTTCCATACGTTGTTCCGTAACACCCATGGTTCACAGTTCCTCCTTGATTTGTTGCATACAGGTGGCCAGCGTTTCGCACACGGTTTTGACCTGTGCAGGCGCGACCATCAACGGGTTGAGTAGAATCCGGTTGCCCGGCTCCGCACCGATGTAAATGCCGTTGGCACGCATTTTGTCTGCCAAATCTTTGGCGCTGCCATATGGCATTACGGCATAGGTGCGGGCCATAACCTGGCCGACAGGGCCTTCCTGCGTGCGGGTGATCTGGATAAAGCCGCAGTCCCGCAGGGTTCGCTCAAAAGCGGCGCAGCGGCGGTTCAGGGTGCGCATCAGGGTGGCTTCGTCCCGCTGGAGATAAAGCTGCACGGCTTTGTACAACCCAACGATTGATTCGCGCGAGGTCTTGCACCCGCGGCAGGCGCCATCCGTGGGGGGACCCCAGCGGCGGCAGCGGTCGATCCATTCCTTTTTTCCCACGATCAAACCGGAATCCTGCGGGCCGCGCATGGTTTTGCCGCCGCTGAAAATAACCAGGTCAGCCCCCATGCCGGTGAACTTCCAAAGGTTTTCGGCGGGCGGGTTTTGGGCAGCAGCATCCACGATTACGGGCACCCCATGGCGGTGGGCCACCTCCACTATTGTTTCCAGCGGCAGAGAGGCATCGCGCCCAAAAAAGATGACATAAAACACGGCAGCCGTTGCCGGGGTAATGGCTGCTTCCAGCTCTTCCACAGTCGGAGCGGTGTCCGCTGTACCGATATAGCGCATTTTTGCGCCGACAGCCGAGCAGCCGCGGTCATACATGTTGCGCTGGGCGGCCTGCATGACAACCTCGTACCGCGGGCCGGTGATCTCCGGCAGGCTATGGAAAATTTTTTCATCGTCCCGCGCCAGGGCGGCAGCGGTGGCAACCATCATGCCTCCCGCCGCGCCGTTGGAAATATAAGCACCTTCGTTATGGGTCAGTTTTGCCAGGGCATCGCCGGTTTTGGCCTGAACTTCGGCCAGTTCCACACAGCTGGATGCAATCTCCCGCATGGCCCGCAGGCTGGCCGCAGGCATGCAGCTGGCACCATAAGTGGTAAACGTATCCTGCGCGTTGATATAGCGGTGCAGGCCAAGTTCTTCAAAAATATCCATGGTTTTATCCTCGTGGCAGGGGGATCATTCCTCCGCGGGCTTGTTTTCGTCTGCAAACGGGTTTTCGCTCACCCAGGAGCGTTCTTCGTCCGGGTCGGCGGTTTCAGAGAAGCTGGCGAACACATCAATGACTTCCTTCACGATCTCTTCGCTTTCCACCAGGCCATCTTTCAGCGGCAGAATGTGCAGGATCTTCCAAGCGTTCTGGGCGGCCTGCCACAGCGGCAGGTGGATGGCTTCGCATTCATCGGTCACAGGGTAGCCAACTTCGATCCAATGCTGTTCCACCACTTTGTAGGCGGCTTCCAGCAGGTCGTCCACTTCCTTGGGGGAGGTAGCGCCGCCGTCATCCAGCAGACCGCGCAGGGTATCCACACAGGCATTGATGCGCGGATGGTAATAATAGCAGATCAGTTCGTGGAAATCCTGGCTGTTGTAGTCCGGCAGGTTGGGAATACTCTTGACAAACGTGGTGCCAAGGTCACGCATCCAGGCGCGGAACTCTTCTTTAGGGATGTAGGTATCCTCGCTGGCAACGTTAGGGTCACAGGGGCGGCCCTGCAGCCAGCGCACAATGTGTTCTACATACATCTTGGTGTTGGCGCTGGTCATCACTTCCAGCTGGGTCAACAGCTGTTCCATCATCGTGGCGTGCAGCTCAAAGGTCTCGTGCAGATTTTTCGCAGTTTTGCGGCGCAGGAACAGCTCCAACAGGCAGCGCAGGTGCATGTTAAAGTTTTCGGTAATGTACTGGCGCATCACATCGTACATATCCTGGCCGATGGCGTCGGTCTTTTTGTCATCGGGCAGGGCGGTCATGGTGGTCATATAATCGTTTAGCAGATCCACGACCTGCTGGGTCTCACTCAGCGGAACCTGGCGGCGCTGGGGGCGCACCAGATAGCAGCGCTTCTGGTAACGTGCGTGGGAACTGTCGCGGTCATCACAATAGACAGCCTGTTCCAGCGTTTTCATGGCTTTTACGCCAATTTCGGGTGCCAGACCGCCGTAACGGCGCTTGGCGGAATCTTCCAAAAAACTCTGGACGGTAATATCTTTGGGGTTCCATGCCAGCTGGAAGATCAAATCAAAGAAGTGCAGGCTGACACCGCACAGCTCGGTGCAGTTGCCAAAGCCGTCGCCGTGTTCCACAATGCTGGGGTCGGTCATCTCCTTAGCGGCTTCAATGTGGCGGGCAAAATCACCGTGCATGTGGTCATCGCCGCCAAATTCGTTCAGCGCCTCCAGCACATAGCGGGCCTTGCGCAGCGGGCTGTAGTTGGCATCGCGGTACATCGGGTCACGGAAGGTGGCATCGGTCTCCTTGCGGTTGGGCCACAGATCCAGCATATACACTTCATCCGGCATGGAATCCACAAAGCGCTGCATCACGCCGGGCATCGTCCAAATGCAGGGCGGGGTGTTGGCGCGCACGCCCCATCCGTCAAAGAAAACACGAGCTTCGGGCACCAGCTCATGCACGGCTTCATAGGTGTACTTGGAATAGTTGACGCTGATGTTGATGTAATCATCTATGGTGGTGGAAATATGACTTTCGCACGGGGGAGAGGCCACAAAGTTGTGCACCGGGCCGTATTCTTCGATCCAGACTTTGACGAAGGTCTGGAAGAAAGTCTTGAACATGGGATCTTCAGGGTACAGGCAGGGCTTGGTCTGGGGGGCGGCGTTGTCGTCCTTGACCCACTCGCTGCCAAAGTAGCGGGCATTGGGATAAAGCTTGTGGAAGTCCTGCGTCATCTCATCCGGCGGCAGGGTGACCATAATGTCAATGCCCAGGGCCTGTGCATATTCAATGGTATCGCGGATGATATCGCGGCGGGCGATATCTTCGGGTTTGATCTCGATGCCCGGCACGCCCAGCTTAATGAAAGTCATCTTGCGGGCATAGCTGTTCCAGCTGTACAGCCGGTAAGAGTTGATCTTGTTGCGGGCGTATTTGTCCAGTTCTTCGCGGCGCTCGGCTTCGTTCAGGAAAGCGCCGTGGTTATATACCCACTGGCCAATAGTGTGGCGGAACTTGAATGCGGAGCGCTCCACGATGGTCAGGTTATCAGGCACGGTCATATCGGGGTTTGCTTCATACACATCGCGGTCCCAGTAAAAACCGACATGGAAGACGGTCTGCAGCAGGTGGCAGACGCTGTAATAGACCGAGCGGTCATTGGAACCGCTGAGCACCAGAACCTCACCGCGCTGGACAATGGCCAGGCAGTCGTTTTCGGTATCGCTCTCTGCGGGCAGGATACCGGGGGTTTGGTCAGCAAAGTTCTTGATCAAGTCGCTGGTCGAGGGGCGGCCAATGAGAATGCGGTTGCCGGTCACAGCCATGGTCAGTGTTTCGTCCGCAATATTCAGGATCGTTCCGCTGATTTTTTTGACATAATCACGCAGCTCTTCTGCCGCATGGCGGTCCAGCCAGGTAGCACGGCGGCCCACGATGATGGTGCTGGCGGGAACAGCGTTGATGGTAAGGTTAAACATAGGGGAAACCTCCGATTAAGTTAGTAGGTAGGAAGTAGGCGTTAGGAGTTGATGGAAATTAGGAATTAGAAATTAGCAGCTATTCCCCATATTTTCTTTACCGGCTGAACGGTATCTCCCGGAACGCGTCCGGGCGATGGAAATCAGGGTGAGGGGAATGGGGAGAAGACCAACAGGCGTAACGTTCCTGCGGCGGGCCGGAACACTGGTAAAAATTGCCCACAGGGTTTTGCGGCAGAGCGGGGGCTGCGGGGCCGTATATCTGCTGCAAAAATGCAAAGGGTACTTCCAGCTCCACGCCCCACACATCCGGCAGCTGCCAGGCATGTACCTGCGGGTAATGCGGCACTGCCAGGTTGACAAAGCTGCGGTGGGCGCGGTCGGGGCCTTTTTGCAGTAACAGTGTTCCGGCGGCATTCATCTCAAAATTCAGGTAATCGCGGGTAAAATCGGGGTAAGGGTTCAAAAATACTTCCAGGCAGCTGTCCAAGCAGACCATGCTGTTTGGTTTGGTCATCGTTACACGGGGGTGCTTTTCGCAGCACCATAGGCGGAATTTCAGGCCGCTTCCCGTCAGCTTTGCTTCGGCAAAGGCTTCGGGGCAAAAGCTGCCGCCCCAGGGGTATTTGGTAATGGGTACATACATGATATCAGCCCTTCACGCTGCCAACCACGATACCCTTTGTGTAATACTTCTGCAGGAAGGGATACACGCACATGATGGGCAGTGCAGCCAGGAAGATCTGCGCGGCTTCGATGGTTTTTTCACTGACCTTTGCCATACGGATCAACTGTTCGGGGGTCATCAGGGTTTCCACGTTGTTCTTGGATTCCATCAGGATGGTGGCCAGGTAGGTCTGCAGGGGGTACTTATCGGGGGTGTTCATGTACATGTAGCCGTCCATCCAGCAGTTCCAGTTGGCCACGGTAGCAAACAGAATGATAGTTGCCAGGGAGGGCATCGACATGGGCAGATATACGCGGAACAGAATTTGCAGCTGGTTGGCGCCGTCAATAACGGCTGCGTCCTCAATTTCGGTCGGGATGCCGCGGAAAAAGTTCATGATCAAGATCATGTAGCTTACGTTCATGGCTCCAGGCAGGGTCAGCGCCCAGATAGTGTTCATCAAACCCAGCTTGCTGATAACGATGTAGGTGGGGATGGTGCCGCCGCCGAACAGCATGGTGATGACGAACAGCCAGGAGAAGAAGGTGCGGGCGTGGAAGCGGGAATTGGCCTTGGAAAGCGGGTAGGCCGTCATCACGACCAGCAAAATGTTGGCCGGTACGCCGATGAGAACACGGGTCAGGGTCACGCGCAGGGAGGTCCAGAACTGACTGTCCTCCATAACATAGCGGTAAGCTTCCAGCGTAAAGCCGATGGGGTAGAAGGTAACATTGCCGGCAACGGCTTCAATGCGTTCCGAAAGCGAAAGCGCGATAACGTGCAGGATGGGCAGAATGCACACGATGACCAGCAGGAGAAGAAACACGCCGTTGACGTAGTTGAACAGGGTCATTTTTTTACGGTTCATAACAGAATGCTCCTTTCTGATCAGAATACCTGATAATCAAAGTGTTTGGAGGCAATGCGGTAGGAGATAACAACCAGAATGAACGAAACAACGGATTTCATCATACCAACTGCGGTAGAAAGCGACCATTGGTGGTTGACAAGGCCAAGGCGGTAAACCAGTGTATCAATGATATCGGAGCTCTTATAAACCATGGGATTGTACAGCAGCATGATCTGCTCCATACCAGCGCTGAGCACAGAACCAAGCGAAAGCACCAGCAGCATGACCACGATGGGGCGGATGGTGGGCAGGGTGATGTGCCAGATCTGCTGCCAGCGGTTAGCGCCGTCCAGTGCAGCGGATTCATTCAGCGCTGGGTCAACGCCTGTTATTGCCGCCAGGAATATGATCATGTTATAGCCCATATCTTTCCAGACATCGGAGAGAATAATAATGATGGGGAACCAGGTGTTGCTGCCCAGGAACATGATGGGATCAATGCCGATGCGGCCCAGCAATTCGTTGACCATGCCGTCATACTGGAACAGGTTGCGCAACACGCCGCCCATAACAGCCCAGGAAAGGAAGTACGGCAGGAAGAAAACGGTCTGCGCCATCCGCATGAACTTATGGTGGACAACTTCGTTCAGCAGCAGGGCCAGAATCAGCGGCACCAACAGGCGAAGGATGATCTTGGCGATTGAGATGGACAGCGTGTTGCCAACCACGTTCCAGAACGTGGGCAGGGCCAGCATGTCACGGAAGTTCTTTAATCCCACCCAGGGAGAATTTTTGAAGCTGCGCAGGGGGGTAAAATCCTGGAACGCCATGACCAAACCGAACATGGGCAGGTAGGAAAAGATAATCAGGAAAGTTACGCCGGGAATCAGCATTAAGTAAAACGGCAGTTCCCGCTTGAAAACAACAAGCTTGCGTGATGGTTTTTTGGTGGTTTTAGGTTCCATGGTGTTTCCTCCTTTTTTGGCTGGGGGTTACGGTGCAAAAAACAAAGGCAAGCAGGCTGAACAGCCGCTTGCCTTTCCGGTAGGTTCCTGTTTTGTTATCCGTCCCCGATCGCCAAGCTCAGTGTTTGCTCTGCACAATAAACAGTTTTCAGTCTGTTTCTATGCTTTTATTGTACTCTTTGGCAAGGGGATGTTTCAATCCATAGGCTTTTACTTTGAATGGTGTTCTGTTTACATCATTGTTCGGTGTTGCCCTAATTTTCCAAAAGTTCTTTCATCGCTCTTCCCAGCGCATCGTTCCAGAAAAACCAGTTGTGGTCGCCGGGGGCTTCGTACCAAGTCAGGGGCCAGTTCATCGCCTTCAAGGTATCGCGCAGGCGTAGGTTGGCGGGGTACAGACTGTCCTGCTGGCCGCAGGCCAAAAACAGGCGGGGCATGGGGCACGTTCCGTCGCGGAATTTCTCCACCAAGTCAAACAGATCATCCTGTGGCGGCACAATGCCGTGCGGGAAAATTGCCTGATCTTCATGCCAGCGGCAGAGCTGGGGCAGTTCGGCCCGGATTTCCGCCACCGAGGAAAAACCGGCGCACCCGGCGTACTGCTGCGGCGCAGTAAAAGCGCATTTCATAGCACCGTATCCGCCCATCGAAAGCCCCATAATATAAGTGCGCTCCGGTACGGGCTGAATGCCGAAAAACCGGCGGCAGAGCGTTGGCAATTCCTGATTAATGTAGGTGAAATACTTGGGCCCGCAGGCCATATCGGTATAAAAGCTGCGCTGCACTTCGGGAACGATCAAAATAGCCCCGTGGGTGCGGGCCAGGTGTTCGGCCTGGGTATAGCGCAGCCAGCCGGTGCAGTTGTCAGTCAGGCCATGCAGCAGGTACACCACTGGCGCGGCGGCCAAATCTCCGGTATCCGGCATGGTAACAAGCACCGATGTTGCCATGTCGAGAGATTCCGACATGACGTCACAGCGGAAAAATGCCATGGTTTGCCCCTCCTTCAAATTTGTGGGTTTGCCAGCGCGCGGCAGACGGCACGCATGGCGGGCTCGGTGCGGTCCCAGGCGCTCACGGTACTGGCAGCAAAGGGATAGTGCTGCAAAGCGTCCGGCTCGGCCAAGCAGACAGCACAGAAGCGCGGGTTGTGCGCAGCCAGCGCTTCGGCGGCCTGGGCGGCAGCGGCGGCTTCCTCACGGGTGCCAAAGGCGAATACCACCGCGGGCGCCGCGGCACAGACATCCGCCAGCTCCGGCAGTTCTTCCACCGTGTGGTAGACAGCGCACTGGCCGCCCAAACGCTGTGCAGCCAGTGGAGCAAAGCTTTCCGTAATGCGATCGCCCTCCGTCACGCCAGTACCGGTACCGGACGCCCGCGCAATAAATAACGTCCCTGCGGGCAGCGGAAGCAGGCCGTGGGGGTCTTGTACCGTCACGCCGGTTTCGGCCAACGCATCCGCAAGGGCAGCATGATTGCTCCAATCCTGGCTGGCGGCATCGCGGGCGGGCATAGTCCAGCCCAGCGCCAGCTTGCATGCCAAGATCCGCCGCACCGATTCATCCACCCGCGCCATCGGCAGGGTTCCATCGGCCACAGCATCGCACAGGGCACGGATGCAGGGGGTCTGCACATCTTTACCGGTGGGGTCGGCGTTATCGCCGCCGTTGCCAATAATCAGCAGGTCGCACCCGGCCAGCGCCGCCTGCACACAGCCCTGTGGTGCGCCGTACTGGTCCAGAATGGCGTGCATCTGCAAGCCGTCACTGATGACAAGCCCCTGGTACCCCAGTTGCCCACGCAGCACGCCCTGGATGACGGGCGCGGACATGGAGCAGGGCGTATCGGTGTCATCCAGCGCGGGGAAGCAGACATGCGATACCATCACGCTGGCAAGGTCCTCTGACATCGCGCGGCAGAAGGGCGTTAAGCAGCTATTCATCAATGTGTCACGCGGGGTATTGTCAACCACAAAGCCGAAGTGTGTATCGGCACCGGTCTGCTCATGGCCGGGGAAATGTTTGCCGCAGGCCAGCACCCCGGCATCCCGCAGGCCGCGGGCCATGGCGCAGCCATAATCCGCGATGGATTGCACAGTTTGCCCATAATAACGGCGTTCCGCAGGACCGGAAAGAGTATCCAGCACCGGCGCACAGTCCAGGTTAATACCCAGTGCCCGCAGCTCACCGCCCATCATACGCCCAACTTTGTAGGCGTTGGCGGGATCGCCCGTGCGGGCAATGACCATGGCGCTGGGAAAAACCGTGGCTTCGCTGCGCAGGCGGGTAACACAGCCGCCCTCCTGGTCGATGGCGATAAGAGCAGGCAGACCGTTTTCCGCCATGACGGTGTGCTGGATCTCAGCGTTCAACTGCGCCAGCGCGGCCCGCCCGGCACAGTTTTTGCCAAACAAAATAACGTTGCCGATATGATTTTTGCGTAAAAATTCCCGCGTGCCCGCATCCATGCGGGATACCTCGATACTGGCCAGGATCATCTGGCCGATCTTTTCTTTCAATGTCATGCGGGAAAGGAGATTATCAATCGTGGTAGGCATAGGGCACCTCGAAAACAGGTAGGAGTTAGGAGGGAGGAGTTCGGAGTTGATGTGAATTAGAAATTAGCAATGAGAGATTAGGAATTGGCGGTAGGAAAAAGTCTAAATCTGAAAAGAATAAAGAATAGAGAATAATGAATAATTGTGGTGGACCGCGGCGCAAAGCGCCGCTCAGGAGATATTAGGTTTGCCGGTTGTTAAAAAGTGCGATTGGCTATTAAATGTTTTGTAGGGCGCGATGACCTCATCGCGCCGGGGCTTGCCACGAGGTAATCAAGAAATATGTACTTACCTTGCCACACCTCAAATTACTAATTTCTCATTACTCATTCCTAAGGCAACACCGCACAATTCCCGCCTTGCGGCTTAAGCACCGCTCCGGCAGCTGCGGCACGGCATCTGCGTTGCCAAAATGCTCGATAAGACATCCAGTATTATCTGCGCTTTTGGCTTGGCATCTGCCGCACCTCGCTCGCCGTATCGGCACTTAGAATTATGCGGTATTGCCCTAATTATTTTGTATCAGGCCTTAATGCATCGTAACTCCTAACTTCAAACTTGCAATCGCCCCGCCAATGATTCCTGCGGTGTTGCGGTGGGCGGCAAGGCGGAGGGTGGGCTGGGGGTTGGCGTGCAGGCGGGCCAAAGTGGTGTGGCAGGCATCCAGCAGAAAATCGCCTGCCTCGCTGATGCCGCCGCCCAGGGCTACGACCTCCGGCGCAAAAATGGAGTTGAGGGAAACAATGCCGGTGCAAAGCTCGTGCACATACTGGGCAAACACGGCCTGCGCCGCAGCATTGCCGCTGCGGGCGCGGGGCAATTAGGTCGGCGGGGGACTCGCCGCCGGCCATGCGGATCAACGCGGTGGCCGAAGCGTACTGTTCAAAGCAGCCGCACTGGCCGCAGGGGCAGGGCAGACCGTCGCTGTGGGTGATGATATGCCCCAGTTCCGGGGCCAGCCCGGTGGGGCTGCGCCAGCACTGCCCATTGATGACAATGCCCCCGCCAATGCCAGTACCCAGGGTGAGCAGAATACCTGTCTGTACATTTTGCAGTGCACCGGAACGCATTTCGGCCAACATTGCCGCGTGGCCATCGTTAATGACCACCGCGGGTAGACCGGACGCCCGGCGCAGCAACGCAGCAAGGGGCACATCTACCCATGCCAGATTATCCGCCGTAATGGTTTCGCGCGCAGCGTTCAGCGTGCCGGGCGCACCGGCCCCAATAGCCGCAACGTGATACGGTTCCAACTGCGCCGCAATCAGCGCGGCGGCTTCGGCAGGTTCTTTGGGTGTGGGGCGGCTCCACTGCTGCAAAAGGTTCAGCTGTTCATCAAAAATGCCGAACTTAATGCTTGTACCGCCAATATCAATACCGGAAAGAAACATGGTTGAACCTCGATGGAGCGTTGTGGAGAATTAGAAATTAGTAATGAGAAATTTGAGGGTGAGCGGAGCGAAGAGAAAAAAGAATAATGAATAAATAATAAAGATTAATGTTGGTGAACCGCGGCGCGCTGCGCCGCTCAGGAGATATCAGGTTCGTTGTTTATTAAAACGTACCTTGGCCCACAAAACGTTCTGAATTCGCGGGATAGATGTCACAACATCTTTATAACGTGGAATAGGGCACTGTCTCGGTGGGGTCGGGTACCCCCGCCCTACCGTAAGACAAAGCCTTGCACCATTCTGCAAATTGCGGTATAGCGTCCCCGTTAGCCGATGACGAATCTTATCCTCACGAGCAATTCCTAATTACTCATTGCTAATTTCTAATGATTTCATACCGGACCTTGCCGCGCCGCCAACTCTTAACTATCTCGCCATACCCTCTCCACCTGCCATCCTTCGCTCCATCCCACCAGCACGGCAGGGTGGCCGGGGTGGATGGTGCGGGGCAGGCCGAGCAGGGCGGCGGGGGTGGTAGATGCCATCAGGCAGGCGTCCTGTGCGGGGATCCCAATGCTCTGCAAATTGCGCACTGCACCGTCCAGATAAACACCGCCACCGTCCAGGGTGCCGTTTGCGCAGCGGCTTACACCGTTTTGCACAATATAATCTTGCCCGGCCACGGTGTAGCGTCCATCGGGCAGACCATGGGTAGCCACACTGTCGGATACGGCAATCATCGCTTCAGGGCCTTTCATATGGTAGACAAGCTGCAAAGCGGCGGGGTGCAGGTGAACCAGATCGCAGATGCACTCGGTGGTCACGTTAGGATCCAGCAGAGCGGCGGCCACCACACCGGGGTCGCGGTGGCGCAGGGGGCGGCAGGCGTTGAAGGTATGGCACAGACCTGTAAATCCAGCAGAAAAAGCACGCTGGGCGGTCTCGTAATCAGCATCGGTGTGCCCGGCCTGCACCCGGATACCTCGCGCCGCCAGAGCTGCGCCAAGTTCCAGCGCACCGGGAAGCTCCGGGGCAAGGGTCACCTGCCGGATGACGGATTCATACCCCTGTACCAGCGTCTGGTACGCGGCGAGGGTTGGCGGCAGCAGCGCGGCGGGTGGCATGGCACCGGGACGTTCGGGACTCAAAAAGGGTCCTTCCAGATGAACACCCAAAATATGCGCGCCGGGCAGTTTGCCTGCGGCCTGCTGCTGCATGGCGGTTTGTACCACCGCCAGCGCCCGGCGCATGGTGGGCAGCGGCTCCGCCCCAAGGGTGAGCAGCACATCCGTTACGCCGTGGCACAGCAGGATGGTCAGGAACTCGGGCAGGGGGCGTTCATTCAGCTCCGGGTCAAAGCCCTGGCCGCCGTGGCAGTGCAGGTCAACCAGTCCGGGTGTTAAGGCCCAGACAGAAAAATCGGCCGGACCCCCGCCACCAATGGCAGTGATCTGGCCGTCTTCGACCGTCACGGTCTGATTGGCTAGGAATGTACGGCCCACCAGAAGTTTTTGAGCAAAAATTTTCATGGTAAGCACCAGTGTTAGTTAGGAGTTAGGAATTAGGAGGTAGGAGTTCATATGCATTAGAAATGAGCAATGAGAAATTAGGAATTTGTGGTGGAGTATAGGCGTATTACAATTTTTGATTGTCGTACCGTGAACGCCGGCGCGATGAGGGCATCGCGCCCTACAGGATGTTATATGGTTCATCACTCAGCTTCAAATAGCAGCAAACCTAATATTTCCTGAGCGGCGCAAGTGCGCCGCGGTCCACCAACATTATTCTTTATTCTTTTTTAATTACTCATTCCTAATTGTTAATTCTGAATTATAGGTTGTTCAGCGCTTCCGCAATTCTCCCGTGTGTTTTTTCCAGTCTTGCTTCCGCGGTGGGGGCGTCAATTTTACAGAGAATCATCAGGATAGCGGTTTTGGCGCTGTAACCGCACTGCTCCAGGGCGTTGCGGGCGGCAACACTGTCGGCACCGGTGGCGGTGCGCACAATGCGTACACAGCGCTCCACCAGCTTTTCGTTGCTGGCGCGCACATCAACCATCAGGTTGCCATACACTTTGCCCAGCTTGATCATGGTGGCGGTGGAAAGCATGTTCAGCACCATTTTTTGGGCAGTGCCGCTTTTCAGGCGGGTGGAACCGGTAATAACTTCCGGCCCCGGCATGGGGGAAATGCCAATGTCAGCCTGGGTGTCTACCTCACTGCCGGGGCAGCAGGTTACACTGATGACCGCTGCGCCAAGGCTGTGGGCATACTCCATCGCACCCAGCACATAGGGGGTGCGGCCGCTGGCGGCAATACCGCACAGAACATCCTTCTGGCTGAAATTCAGCTTTTCCAAGTCCTCTTTGCCAAGGTCGCGGTTGTCCTCGGCGCCCTCCACCGGGATCAGCATGGCGCGCTGGCCGCCCGCAATAACGGCATCCACCATATCGCGCCCGGCGCTGAATGTAGGCAGGCATTCGGCTGCATCCAGCACGCCAAGACGGCCGGAAGTACCACATCCGCAATAAATCAGCCGTCCGCCTTTTTGCAGCGCGGCGTAAATCACATCCACAGCTGCAGCGATCTGCGGCAGAACCACTTCCACCGCTTCGGCTACTTTTTTGTCCTCCTGGTTCATCAGGCGGACGATCTCAAGCGTTGAAACCTCATCAATATGGCTGGTTGCCGGGTTCCGCTGCTCGGTTGAAATATGATCCAGTTTTACCATAAACAATTCCTCGCATTTGGCAGGTGTAGAGCCCTGCCTGCTGTGCGGCGGGCATTAACCCTTGACGCCGCCGACAGTAAGGCCCTTGACGAAGTATTTTTGCAGGAAGGGATACAGGATGATGATGGGCAGGGTGGAAACAATGATAACGGCAGACTTGATGGCAATACCCAGGGAGGATTTATCCGCAGAGCCTGCACCATCGCCAACCATGGCAGTGCCGTTGACAATGTTGCGCAGGAACAGCATAACGGGGTACTGCTCCTTATTGAGGTAGATCAAAGAATTGAACCAGTCGTTCCAGAAGAACACCGCATAATACAGGCCGACCGTTGCAATGGCAGCGGTGGAAAGCGGTACAATGATGCGGCGCAGAATGCCCCAATAGCCCAAGCCGTCAATAAGAGCAGCTTCCTCCAGCTCGTGCGGGAGAGATTTGAAAGAGTTGATCATGATGATCAGGTTGAACTGGCTGATGCAGAAGGGTAGCAGCATAGCCCAGCGGGTGCCGGTCAGGTGCAAAGAGGATACCAGCAGGTAGTTGGGGATCATGCCGCCGGCAAAAAACATCGAGATAACAACGATCTTCATGAAAACCTTGTGGCCCATCAGGTTGTCTTTGGACAGGGGATAGGCGAACATGATCGTCATCAACATAGCGATGGTAGTACCGCCGATGGTATAAATAAAGGTATTGCCATATGCCTGGAAAAAGTTGGGGTAGGTGAAGATCTGCTTGTAAGCATCCAGGTTAAAGCCGACTGGCCAGAACAGGACCTGGTTGTTGATGATGGCCTTGGAACTGGAGAGGGACAGCGCTGCCATATACACAAACGGCAAAAAGCAGACAAGCAGGGTAAAGATCATGACCAGGTTGACAATGGTGTCAAAAACGACGTTTTCTTTTGTTTTATAATACTTGCTCATCTTTTTGCCTCACTTAATACAGGCTTTCGTCCGTCAGCTTTTTGCTGATTGCGTTGGAGCCTGAAACCAGAATCAGACCAATGATGCCGCCAAACAGGCCAATGGCCGTTGCGTAAGAGTAGTTCTGGTTCTGCAGACCGGTGCGGTAAACCAGCGTATCAATGATATCGCTGACGCCGGAGTTAGACGGAGTGTACATCAACAGGACCTTTTCATAGCCAATGCTCAGCATACGGCCAACGTTCATGATCAGCATGACCATGATGGTAGGCATGATGGAGGGGATGGTCACGTGGAAGATCTGCTGCAGGCGGGTAGCGCCATCCATCTCAGCGGCTTCATACAGATCGCTGCTGATGCCGGTGATAGCAGCCAGATAGATGATGGCGGTCCAGCCGGTGTACTGCCAGGATTCCGACAGGATGTACAGCGGGCGGAACCAGGCCGGCTCGTTCATGAAGTAGACGGGGGTCATGCCGAAGACGTTGTGCAGAAGGTTGTTCAGCAGGCCGGTGCTGGGAGAAAGAATCTCGTTCATGATGGCGATAACGACCACCGTGGAGATAAAGCGCGGCATGTAGGAGATAGTCTGCACAACTTTTTTCAGGTGCTTATTGCGCACTTCGTTCAGCAGGATTGCGAAGATAATGGGCAGCGGGAAGTTGATAACCAGGTTTTCCAGCGAAACCACTAACGTGTTGCGGAATGCGCGCCAGAAAGCGGGGTCTTTCAGGAACCGCTCAAAGTAGCGCAGGGTCCATTCGGTGCCAAACATACCCTGGCCGGGGCGGTAGCGCCGGAATGCCAGAATGTTGCCGAACATGGGAACGTATTTGAAGATGATGAAATACAGCAGCGGCAGAATCATCATGGCATATAATGCGCTGTACTGCTTCAGGTGCTTGATGGTATGCGAACGCCGCTGGGCCTTTTCGGCCGGCGTAAGCTTTGCTTTTGCCTTACCCATGGATTGCGCTCCTTTGGTTGGGGGCGGCGCGAACAGCGTCTGCCCTTAAAAATAAAAGCAGGGGGTATATCCTCCACGGATATGCCCCCTGCTGAGGATCAACTGGTCAATATTTTACTTATTGTTGTCGTTGTACATCTGCAGGTACTGGTCAATGCTCAGGTTCTTCATTTCAGCAACGTAAGCATCCCAATCGGTGTCGGTGCTCTTCTTGCCGGTGATGAAAGCATCTGCCCAAACTTCAAAGGTATCGCCCAGCGGGGTGCGCAGGCTGGCGGCATCCTCAGCGGTCAGGTCGTCAAACTGCGGGGTGGGAGGTACGGGCTGGATAGCATCATCCATTGCAGCAACTTCGGTGTTGATTTCGGCATAGTTCTCGTCGTATTTGGACATTTCACGCTCGTTGATCCAGACCATCTGGGTAACGTCGGAACCGCAGCCGTACTTGAGCTGCATGCTCTTATAAATGCCGTCAGCACTGTTCACAATGTCGTCAGAGTAAACGATCTTGTCGCCGTCCATGGTGTAGGTCTCGCCTTCAACACCCAGGCACCACAGTTTTGCATTCTCCTCAGAGTAGAACATTTCATCGATGGTGCGGACAATGCGCTCGAAATCATCGCGTTCAGCAGTCTTTTTGGGGAACATAATGCCGGAACCGGTGCGGGACTTGGGCTGGTGGTGGGCACCTGCGGGGCCTTCCAGCGGTGCATACATCTGCAGTTTAAAGCCGTCGATCTCGCTGGCAGCTTCCACGCCGCCGATCTGGTCATAGTAAGCGTAGGTAGCCATGGAAGAACCGGTAGCCAACTTCTGGCTCCACTTATCACCATCAATGGGGTCAGCCATTTCGGGGTCAAGCAGGCCTTCGGAGTAGAGCTTGTTCAAGAATGCGAAGTATTCTTTGCACTTATCATCAATTGCGCCAGCAAAGAAATCCTTGTTGTCGTAATCATAGCTCAGAACGTAAGAGCCATCGGCGCTGTTTTTGCCCACGCTGATGCCGAAGGAAGGCATCGTCATACGGAACAGAACGCGGGGACCAGCCAGAATGGTGAGCGGGTAAGAATCGGGATAATCAGCTTTGTAAGCCTTCAGGATCTCGTACAGGTCATCAAAGGTCTTGGGGGCTTCCAGACCCTTGGATTCCAGATAATCCTCACGCAGGATCAGGCCGCCGTCGTAGAACGGCTTATCGGTCAAAGACGGCATATAGTAGCGCTTGCCGTCCTGCAGGTTCAGCATATCCACATCGTCCTGCAGGTCCATTTCCTCAACGCGGGCGTTGAAGTTGGGGGTCCAGTCGCTGTAGTCGCTGATGGGAACCAGAGCGCCGTTCAGAGCCAAAGAAGCATTCTCACCGGTGGTGGACTGGTACAGGATGACATCGGGAACGTTCTCGCCGGTATTCAGTGCCAGAGAAACCTTGGTAGAGTAGTCCGCAATAGGAATGGCCTCAACGTCCAAGTTGACGTTGCAGCGCTTCTGCACTTCGGTAAAGGTGAGCCAGTCTTCTTTATAAGGAAGGGTAGCATTATCCGACAGATAAATTCGGATGTTGATGGGGTCCTCATTGGAGTAATCCGGGGTGCCGGATTCGGTGGAAGCGGCAGTGGAATCTGCAGTAGACTCAGCTGCGCTGGAAGCGACCGCGGAAGAACCGCTGCTTCCACAGGCGGCCAAAGTGCCTGCTGCCATGCAGGCGGCCAAAGCCATGGCCAAGGTACGGCTGACTGACTTTTTCATGGGGTATCCTCCTTAATATGGTTTCTCTTTTTATAATGCCGCTATCAGGGTTGCAAGCGAAAGCGGCGTGTTCCACAAAAATGGGTAAACCAAGGCCAATACTGCCTTGCGCCCCGGTTACCCGGCAACAAATACCCCGCGGCTGGCTGCCACACGAAGACGGTTTCGAACTATTGTTTCTCAAATTTCATGTTTGCCGGAATATTTGTTTCAATATCTGTATCATACGCCAAACCTGCCCCATCGTCAATACATTTGTGATAAATTCATGATTATTTACAAACAAGTGTGTGAAAGTTTGGAGAAAACGGAAAATAGCAAGTTTAACGAAAGAAAATTAGGCAGAGAGACCGTTAGGAGTTGGGCGCGAAAAAAAGAATAAGTAATAAAGAATAATGAATCATTATGGTGGACCGCGGCGCAGAAGCGCCGCTCAGTAAATATTGGGTTTGATGTTATTTGAAAAGCAGCTGCAAAGTATATCGATCGTGCGGCACGATGCGGGCATCGTTATGGGCGGGCTTTGCTGAATTGTTAGCTGTAAAATGGAGAGGGTATAAATGTGCCCCATTACAAATTTCGCTAAAGGTAGGTTTAGCGAAATATAGGGCAGGGTAAGTAACACCCTATTAGAACTCATTCAAACACTGTATTTTGTTCAGCAATGCGAGTCACGCCAGCCACTTACCGAATGGCTTCCTTAAATAAAATAGATTTGTCCTTCACATTAAGTAGATTATACTGTATCTATTAAGCACTATATTCCTGTGTTCATGCGTTTTCTCGCGCATTCTTGTTTGCAAGACTAAACACCATGCCACAGTCAGACAGACCACCGATGCCCAAGATCTCCTGCTTGTGCTGCTCCAAATCGAAGCAGAGCAGACTTTCCATAAGGATATATAATATATAAAATAGGTAGGCGCTGGGTTTTAGTTCTTGTTATAAGTGGGCACCGTTTTCCCTTTCTACTACCCGTGTATTGAATCGTAACAAAACTAATATCTCCGAGCAGCGCTCCGCGCCGCGATCCACCGCTTAATTGCTCATTGCTAATTCCTAATTCGTCCAGCACCAACCTTGTGGTGCCGCAAAACTCCTAACTCCTCCCTCCTAACTCCTAACTAAACTTCCCTCTTCCCTTTCTGCCCGCAATTTGCTATAGTTAAATCAGCCCCAAAGCAAATTTATTCGGGAGGAAACTGCCTTGATTTACAAAAAGCAATACGGCCACCCATTTGATACCGAAAGCGTGGTGGGTTCTTTTGTACCCGCGATGGAAACGATTCCATATCTCACCAGGGAACCGGACGGCTTCTCTTATGCCATGGACCCGCAGGATATCCTGTATGGCCTGGGTGAAAACATCCGCGGCATCAACAAGCGCGGCTGGGTGTACGAGAGCAAATGCAGCGATGACCCCAACCATACCGAAACCAAATCCTCACTGTACGGCGCTTACAACTTCATGATCGTGTCCGGCAAAGCCACTTTTGGCTTTTTTATCGACTATCCCGGCAAGGTCACCTTTGACTGCGGCTACACCGATCTGGACACCCTGCGGGTGACAGTGGCCGAAGAAAATTACGACCTTTACATCATTGAGGGTGAAAGCCCGACCGATATTGTGCACCAGTTCCGCCAGCTGGTAGGGCGCAGCTACATCCCGCCCAAATGGGCCTTTGGTGCCACCCAGAGCCGCTGGAGCTACATGAACGAGGACGAGGTGCGCGAGGTTGTGGCCAACTACCGCACCAACAACATGCCGCTGGACGCCGTGGTGCTGGATATTGACTACATGGAGCGCTACAAGGACTTTACGGTGGACGAGCAGCGCTTCCCCCATTTTGCAGATTTTGCCGCCGAGATGAAAGCCCAGGGCATCCGCCTTGTGCCCATCATTGATGCGGGTGTTAAAATTGAGGACGGGTACGATGTATACGAGGAGGGCGTGAAGAACGGTTACTTCTGCACCAATCAGGATGGCACCCCCTTTGTGGCCGGTGTGTGGCCGGGCCGGGTGCATTTCCCTGATATGCTCAACCCCGAAGCCCGCGCCTGGTTTGGCAGCAAGTACAAGTTCCTGCTGAACCAGGGCATTGAGGGGTTCTGGAACGATATGAACGAGCCTGCCATCTTCTACTCTGAAGAAACGCTGAAAAAGACCTTTGCCAAAATTGACGAGTACCGCACCCAGAACCTGGATATTTCCAGCTTTTTTGCGTTCAAGAATCTTGTGGCCGGGCTTTCCAACAACGAAAATGACTACAAGCTGTTCTATCACAACACCAAACAGGGCCGCATGCGGCACGATAAAGTGCATAATATCTTCGGCTACAACATGACCCGTGCTGCGGGTGAAGCCTTTGAGCAGCTGGAGCCGGATAAGCGCATTTTAATGTACTCCCGCTCGGCCTGCATCGGTATGCACCGGTATGGCGGTATCTGGACCGGCGATAACCAGTCCTGGTGGAGCCACATTCTGCTCAGCCTGCACATGATGCCCTCCCTGAACATGTGCGGTTTCCTGTATGAAGGCCCCGACATTGGCGGCTTTGGCAGCAACACCACCGAGGACCTTGTGCTGCGCTGGTACGGCGTGGGCATCTTCTCTCCCCTGCTGCGCAACCACTCCGCCGCCGGTACCCGCAAACAGGAGCCCTACCGCTTTAAGAATAAGGCGGCCTTTGCCGGTATTCTGCAGCTGCGTTACCTGCTGCTGCCCTATATTTACAGCGAGTACATGAAAGCTGCCCTGCGCGACGGTATGTACTGTATGCCGCTGGCCTTTGCTTTCCCGGACGATGACTTCGCCCGCCAGGTGGAGGATGAAGTGATGATCGGTGAAAGCCTGCTGATTGCCCCCGTTTACGAGCAGAACGCCCGCGGCCGGTATGTCTATCTGCCGGAAGAGATGCTGCAGGTGCGGGTAAAGTGCAGTGAGAACGACCGCATGGAAACCACCGTTCTGCCCGCTGGTCATCATTACATCCCGGTGGAGCTGGACGAAGTGGTGTTCTTTGTGCGCAAGGGGCATATCCTGCCCATCGCCAAGGGCGGCGATAGTATTCAAAATGTGGCAAGCGTGAATTTTGCGGATCTTCGCCTGTTCGCCCATGCCCCCGATGGTGCCGCCTATGAGTATTACACTGATGACGGCGAAACGAAAGATTACGATAAGCCGGAGCATTTTGTACATATCACGCTGGACGCGGATGGAAACGCGGAGAGCGATTGCGCTGATGTCAAGTTTGAAAAAGCGTGAATTCAATTAGTAATTAGGGCAACACCGCACAATTCCCGCCTTACGGCTTAAGCACCGCTCCGGCGGCT
>OLGD01001446.1_pt1 | contig 35473 bp, 35 predicted proteins | sample 1605311 | NCBI WGS metagenome assembly OLGD01 (sample SAMEA3888917, study PRJEB22519) | human gut metagenome | biome: human gut; feature: human-associated habitat; material: faeces | place: Denmark | collected 2010
AAAAGAAAAAGTAGACCGCACTTTTTTACGTGTCTACTTTTATCTTACCGGTTCCCCTTTTAGCTAGTATTTTTTATTTAATTTCAAGATTTAAAAAATATTTATGCAAACATTTTCTCCAGAAAGTTGTAAAAAATGCAACTATTTGGAGAAAATAACCATAAATTTTGTTGGCTTTATCGAAATAGTATGATAAAATGAAATTACATGGAGGAAATAGAATATGATTATTACTTTTCAACAGTTGAAAGAATCTTATAGCAATCTTACTGATGTTAAGGGAAAAATTGCTAGAGATATAAAAAAAGGAAAACTATTTCCTTTAGTAAAAGGAATTTATGAAACTAATTCTAATGCTCAAGGGGCAAGATTAGCTCAATATATCTATGGACCATCTTATTTATCATTTGATTATGTCTTATTTGTGCAAAGTTTAATACCAGAAACTGTCTATAATACTTTTACTTGTGCAACTTTCAACAAAAAGAAAAGAAAAACTTACACTAATAAATTTGGAACTTTTATTTATAGAGATGTGCCGAGTGCTGTTTATAATTTAGGTGTTATTGCTTATCAAGAAGAAGGATACTCTTTTTCAATGGCTACAGCTGAAAAGGCACTCTGTGATAAGTTATATATATTACCTCCTGTTAAAACGATTAAAGATTTAAAGCAAATGTTGTTTGAAGATTTGCGTATTGATAAAGATAAATTTAAGCAACTGAATATGCAAGATATTTTAGATATTGCACCGCTTTATCATTCCACAAATTTAAATTTGTTTTCAAAATATATTAAAGGAGCTAAATAAAATGCAAAAAATAATAACGCAGATGCTTTCAAAATATCAAATCAATAATATGGAAGACAAAAAAAATGCAATGAAAGAGATTGTACAAGAAATCGTTTTATGTGGACTTTCACGTGGTGGTTTTTTTAAAGAGGCGGCCTTTTATGGTGGAACTGCACTTCGAATTTTTTATGGCTTAGATCGGTTCAGTGAAGATTTAGACTTTTCTTTAATTACACAAAATAATAATTTTAATTTAAGCAAATATTTTTCATTCATTGAAAATGAAACAAAGTCACTAGGGCTTAATTTTAGCGTCACCGAAAGAGTGAAGTCAGTTGACTCTCATATAAAATCTGCATTCTTAAAAGGTAATACAAAAGAACATATCTTAACATTTTATGAAGAAAATGATGATGTAAGATTAATCAATAAAGATGAAATAATTAGAATTAAATTTGAAGTAGATACCAATCCGCCAGTAGGGGCTACTTATGAAACAAAATTTGGATTATTACCTTCACCATACCAAGTAAGATTATACGACTTACCTTCTCTCTTCGCTGGTAAAATTCATGCTTGTCTTTGTAGAAATTGGCATTCAAGAGTAAAAGGCAGGGATTTTTATGATTATGTTTTCTTTTTATCTATAGGTGCAAAAGTTAATTTAAAAAATTTAAAAGAAAAATTAGTTCAATCCAACTATATTGATGTCAATTATGATTTAACTATTGATAATTTAAAATCTTTGTTAAATAAAAGATTTGAGCATCTGAACTTTAAACTTGCAAAAGAAGATGTTTTGCCATTTATTAAGGACAAATCAAAACTTGACCTTTGGAGTAAAGAATTCTTTATCACAATAACCAATAATCTTAAAGCCATATAAAAGCAATTACTTCTGATTAATGAGTAACATAAAATACAGATTCACTTATAAATCCTTAAAAATGTTCTTTTTAAACAAAAATATTTCTAATTTGAACTTTTAGCGATTTGATTTTGATTTAAAAATTCAAGTAATTCATCTTTATATCTTGTAATCAAAGTCTTCTTTTTCTTTGCTACAATAAATTTAAAAGCATACAAAATTGAACTTCCATTATACCGTTTGTAAGTATATGTTTCTATATCTGAAACATGAATTTCTATTTTTTTAAATAGGGTTTTAATGGTAATTGTTTCTTGAGATATGGATACTTGATATTTTAATATATAAATAAAACCAAATAATGAATAACAACCCATAACGAAGAAAAGAATGGAAAAGAACAAGATATCATCCATGTCATAATCAATATAATATAACAAAGGAAAGATTAGAGCTGCTATGTAACAAAGAATAAATGTGAGTAAAACTCTTTTACTTTCTTTTTTTAGATTATCCTCAATAAAATTCATAATCTTCCTCCATCATAAAAATCAACCTTTTGAAATACATTTTAATCCTTTTTATCGTATTTTTCACAACCACAATAACATTGTGCATAAATAGAATATTTTTCCTTACATTGTAAGCTTAAATCAATTCCTTTATTTTTTTTAAAATCACTATATAAATAATGAATAGTTGGAAACATCGGTTGTAAAGAATACGCTAAACTATTAATCAAAGAAGAATCTTTTAAACGACCTAAAGTTAATGTTGTCGTGACATAATCATAATGGTGCTGCATTGCATATTGAAAACTATAAAGCAATCGTAAATGTAAACAATCTTGACATCCTTTTTGATGGATTTTACATTGTAAATAATCATTAAAATCTTTCTTTTCTTCGATAAAATCAATTTTTACCTGATATTCTTTTTCAAAAATATCAATCAAGCGAAGAACTTCATTTTTTCTTTTTTCATATTCCTCTAATGGATAAATATTTGGATTAAAATAATAAACGGTAACTCGAAAGTAATCCTTGATTTGTAAAAAAGAAGAACTAAAACACATTGCGCAACAAGTATGTAATAATAAAGATGGTTTTGTGGGCAATTTTTGAACTTTTTCTAATTCATGTTTAAATCGTTTAATGATATCTGTCATAATATAATCATTGCATCTCCAAAAGAAAAGAACCGATATTTTTTTTCAATTGCATGTTGATAGGCTTTTAAAATAAAGTCTTTTGAAGCAAAAGCACTAACAAGCATGATTAAAGTCGACTTAGGTAAATGAAAATTCGTAATTAACCCGTCAATGGATTCAATTTTTTGTCCAGGATAGATAAAAATATTTGTTTTATCACTTTCTGCACTAAAACAATGATTCTTTCGATAATTTGCTTCTAAAACGCGGCAACTTGTCGTTCCCACGGCAATAATTCTTCTTCCATCTTTTTTAGCTTGGTTTAATTTTTTAGCAACATCTTCATCTATGACATAAAATTCTTCATGCATGTGATGATCCGTAATTTTTTCGACTTCTACCGGTCGAAAGGTGCCTAATCCAACATGTAAAGTGACATCTAAAATTTCAATTCCTTGCTCTTTTAATTGATGGAATAGTTCTTGTGTAAAATGAAGTCCTGCTGTTGGTGCAGCTGCACTCCCATCAACTTTTGCATAAATGGTTTGATATCGACTTTGATCTTTTAACTTTTCTTTAATATATGGAGGTAAAGGCATCGTCCCTAATTTTTCAAGGATTTCCATAAAAATGCCTTGATAAATCATTTTTATTTCACATAAACCATTTTCTTTTTTGGCTACAATTGTTGCTTTTAATAATTGTTCATCAAAAATAATTATTGTACCCACTTTGACTTTTTTTGACCCTTTTACTAAACATTCCCAACAATCTTTTTCTTTTTGTTTTAATAATAAAATTTCTACATGCGCATGCGTATCTTCTTTATATCCATAAAGACGAGCAGGAATGACTTTGGAGTTATTTCTAACTAAGACATCCCCTTTTTTTAAGTATTTGCCAAGATGATAAAAATAGTCATCTTGCCACGTTTTTGTTTGACGATCAAGAACTAATAAACGAGAATCATCCCTTTTTTGAAGTGGGGTTTGTGCAATCAATTCTTGAGGCAAATCAAAATCGAAATCATTTAACAAGAGTGGTTGGTTTTCCTTGTCCATATTTTTTCATAAACTCCTTTTTAAAATCCAAAAAACGATCTTCTTGAATCGCTTTGCGGATTTCTTTGGTTAAATTTAATAAAAAGTGTAAATTGTGAATCGATAGTAATCGTTTCCCAAAACTTTCTTCACATTTATATAAATGTCTTAAATAAGAACGAGTATAATTTTTACAAGTATAACATTGGCATTGATCATCAATGGGTTGCAAATCATATTCATATTTTTTATCTCGAATATTGATTTTTCCATAGGAGGTCATTAAAGACCCATGACGAGCGACTCTTGTTGGAAAAACACAATCAAACATGTCTACGCCTCTTAATACGCCTTCTAAAATGTCTTCTGGTGTTCCAACTCCCATTAAATATCGTGGCTTATCTTGAGGTAAATAAGCAATGGAATCTTCAATCATTTGGTACATGACCTTTTTTGATTCTCCTACACTTGTTCCACCAATAGAATATCCATCAAAATCTAGTTTTACCGTTTCTTGAGCAGAAAGTTTTCTTAAATCTTTGAATTCTCCTCCTTGAACAATACCAAAAAGAGCTTGATTATCATTATGGTGGGCATCTTTGCCTCTTTTGGCCCAACGTAAAGTTCTTTCAACACTATTTTTCATATAATCATAACTACAAGGATAGGGAGGACATTCATCAAAACTCATGATGATATCAGCCCCTAATTTATTTTGAATTTCTATCGATTTTTCTGGAGATAAAAATAAAGGACTGCCATCTAAATGATTTTTAAAATGAACGCCTTCTTCCGTAATTTTACGATTTTTAGATAAAGAAAAAACTTGAAATCCGCCAGAATCAGTTAAAATTGGTCTTTTATAATTCATAAAGCCATGTAAGCCATGGGCATGAGCAATCACCTCTTCACCCGGGCGCAACCAGCAGTGATAGGTATTGCTTAAAATAATTTGCGCATCCATCGCATATAATTCTTCTGGAGAAACCGTTTTAACAGTGGCTAATGTTCCAACTGGCATAAATATTGGTGTTTCAACATCCCCATGAGGCGTATGAAGAACACCATATCTAGCTCCACTTTGCTTACAAACATGCTTTAACTCATAAGAAAACTTCATAATCAAACTCCTATTCTATTGCTTTGTACTGCCAAAGCCACCTATTCTTTTTTCGTTGGTTTCATCATCAATCGTGATGCCATATTCCATAAAAATCCCTTGGCAAAATGCCTTGTTAGGAAAAATTTTTAGTGTTTTTTGTTCATTTGAATTATTCGAAATCGACACCAAAATATGCCCTTCATTTTTAGCAAAGAAATAATCACTATCAATAATACCGACTGTATTATCTAATTGTAAACGATATTTGATTCCATGACTACTTTTTGGATAAATTTGTAAAAGCCATCCCGGTTCAATTTTTACACGAATTCCTGTGGGAATTTGAATACTTTCATGCGGTTTTAATGTAATCATGACAGGGGTATAAAAATCGTATCCTGCCGAACCTTGTGTGGCTCTTTTAGGTAGCATAATTTTGTTATAAATTTCTCGAATTTCTTTTTCTTTAACGCTTGGATAAAGATTTGAAAAATCAATAAAAAATTGATCAAAACTAACTTTAAAAAATTGTGCGATTTTTTTCATAATTACACCTCTTGATTTTTTATTTCTTCTTGAATGAATTGAGCATATTTAGCAGCCATTTCACCGACAACTAATGTGACTTTTTTAGATGTTTTTACAATTCCTGTGATATGAATTTCTTTTAAAACTTCTACTTGTAATAAAGATTGATCTTTTAAATAAAAAGATAGACGAGAACCAACTTGTTCTACTTTTTCAATGTTTTGAATTTTGCCAACAGCATCAATGATATTTTTATAATAACTATCAATAACTTTTTGTTCTTCTAAAAATTCTTTTTTTCGTTTCAAATATCTTTTTAAAAGAATGATAAAAGCAATTGTTGCTAAAATAAAAACAACGCCAATAATAATCACAATAATTCCCCATGTTGGGATTTGAGTCCATACTTTCATCATACATTTTGTCCTTTCATCACTTCAAGAATGCGTTGACGTAAAGGTTCAACCATTCGTTGATAAGCAAGAGGGGTCAAATGAATCCCATCTAATGTATCTTCCACTCTTAAAGATTGATTTTTATCGGCATAAATAGGGAAAATATCTAAAACATGAACGAATGGATTATCTTTGCTTAAAGAAAGAATAATTCGATTAAGTTCCTCCATTTTTTCAATATCACGACATTCACGATAAATCGGATCAACATGTGGTGCACTATAATAACAAGGGGGCAAAGTTGTTAAAATAATTAAAGGAATATTTTTTTCTTTTAGCTTTTGAATGATATCTTCCAAATTCGTTTGAATTTGCTTTAATGTATAACCATCACAAATATCATTAGAACCAATTTCCATCACCACTAATTTGGGGCTCAATGCTAAAACGCGGTCATCAAAAGATAGAAGCACCCCCGCACTTTTATCACTAATAATTCCACGATTATAAATTTGATATTGGGGCAAATTTAAAGTTGAACAATCAAAAAGTTCAACCATTGAATCTCCAACAAAAACAATATCAACTTTTTCTTTCTTTTCATTTTCTAAGTAAAATTCTTCCATTTTTTTAATAAAATGTGGATAAATTTGGAAAATCACTTTATTCATTTTCATCACCATAGTATATTATACATGAAAATGAATTGAAATTCCTTCCTATTTTTAAAAAAAAGGTTATAATGTGGGTGGGTGATTGAAAAATGATTTTAAAAAATGCAAAAATTGTTACTGAAAAAAAAGTAATTGAAAATGGTTATTTAGTAATTCAAAATAAAAAAATTACAAAAGTTTGTGCGGGGCCTTATCAAGGAGAAGATCAAGATGTTTATGATATGCATGGCAATATTTTAATGCCAGGATTCATTGATCTTCATATTCATGGTTCAGGCGGTTATGATTTTATGGATGCAAATGAAGAACAATTGCAAACCATTGCAAATTCTTTATATCAAGAAGGAACCACCAGTTTTTTAGCAACTACATTAACGGCGGATATCAAATCATTATTAAGAGTTTGTAGAACCGTTGCAAAAGCGAAAAAACATATTCCTTCTCTTTTAGGAATTCATTTAGAAGGTCCTTATATTGCTTTAAAATATAAAGGGGCACAAAATGAAAAATTCATTGCTGATCCAAGCATTGAACAATTAGAAAAAATGATTAAAGCTTCTAAGAAAAACATTCGTTATATTACATTAGCTCCTGAAAAAGAAAATGCTTTACCTTTCATTCAATATGCAACAGAACATGGCATTGTTTGCTCTGCTGGACATACAGATGCAACTTTTGCTCAAGTACAACAAGCCATTCCCTATGGACTTGCAAGTACTACCCATACACACAATGCGATGAGTGGTCATCACCATCGTAATCCTGGTGTCGTTACCGCTTCCTTCTATTTTGATGAATTGCACACAGAAATGATTTTAGATGGCATTCATGTCAATAAAGATGTCGTTAAAACATTCTATAAAATTGTTGGTCAAGATCGTTTCATGATTGTAACGGATTCATTAAGTGGAAAACACACCAATGAAGATCATTTTATGCTTGGTGGTCTTGATGTGATTAAAAAAGATGGCGCTGCTTATTTAACAACAGGTCCTCTAGCTGGATCTTTACTTACCATGGATCAAGCTGTAAAAAATTTAGCGCAATTTGCTGATATTGATTTAATTGGTTTAGCAAAAGCAAGTTCAACGAATCAAGCAAAATTATTAAAACTAAAAGATCGTGGTATGATTGCTCGTAATAAAAAAGCAGATTTAGTTTGTTTAGATAAAGATAATCTTACCTTACTATCTGTCTATAAAGAAGGACAAAAAGTCAAATAAAGGTGGTTTTAAAGGGTGTTATTGCAGTATCAAAAAGTCGTCATTTTAGATATTGAGGGAAATTCTGCACACGCCAAAGAAGAATTAAAAATCACACAATTTTCAGCAATTATTATTGAAAATAACGAAAAAAAAGAAGTCAACTTTTACAATCGTAATGTGAACTTAATTCCAATGGTGGTTCAACGTTTAACCCATCTCAATTTAGCAAAATTAAAAAAAGAAGGCATTAGCGAAAGAAGATTAATTCAGGAAATTTATCAAATATTAAAAGATGCAGATGTCATCTACGCCTATGGATATGATTTTGATAAAAGAATGATTCAACTCATGTTTGATAAATATCATTTCCACTTACAAAATATGAATTGGGTTGACATTCAAGAAATTGCTAAAGAAAGATTAAATCCAAAACATTTAAATTTAAAAGCTCTTTCTACTGAACTTGGTTTTAATGAAACTTCTTTCCATAATTCTTTAGTTGATTGTCGCGCTATTTTACATATTATTGATTATTTAGAAGCGATTGAGCCTGAAAAAGTTTCCGTATGATACGACTTGTCTGTGTTGGTAATTTAAAAGAAAAATATTTAAAAGAAGCGGCAAATGAATATATTAAAAGAATTTCTAAATTTAGTAAAATTGAGATCATTGAAGTTAAAGAAGCTTCTCATCTTCCAAAAGATTTGGCATTAAAAGAAGAAGCTAAAGAAATTGTAAAATATTGTAAGGGATATGTGATTCAACTGGCTATTTTAGGAAAAATGCTAGATAGTATTCAGCTTTCACAAAAAATAGAAGAAATCCAATCTAGTGGAACTTCAGATATTACGTTTATTATCGGAAGTTCTTATGGTCTTTCTGAAAATATTTTTCATCATTTTTCTTTAAGTTTATCAAAAATGACTTTCCCTCATCAATTAACACGAATTTTACTTTTAGAACAAATCTACCGTGCTTTTTCGATTCTCAATCATACGCAATATCACAAATAAATGCGTTTTAAACGAAGACGTGTTAAAATTTCATAAATACTGATACGATTATAATCAGCTAATTGTTCAATGGGAACATGTAAACTGACGAGTTCTAAAATCGTATCTTTTTTTATTTTTTGTGTAGAAAAATAAGCGGTATAATCCATGGAGATGGTTCCTGCTTGCTCTAAATAAATATTTTCAAAAAAAGCATAACTTTTTACAAATCTTCCCCAACCATTAGCATATCCTAAAGGTAAAATGTAAACATACCCTTTTTCTTTTACTTCGTATTGAAAATCATATCCTACAAAATCATGTGGATAAACTTTTTGAATGTGTGCAATAGGGGATTCAATTTCTAAAGCATTTTTTAACATTAAATCTCTTTTAAAAAGACCATATAACCGAATCCCAACACGACAATAATTGGTCAAATCATCTTGTTGTAAAGAATTTGAACTAAAGCAATGAATCATCAAAGAAGAACAATCTAAACCTTGTAAAGCTTCTTTGAAGACTTGATATTGTTTATGATTTTCATCTGCTGTAGCAAAGTGTGTCATGATCCCTTTTAAACAATATTGAGGATGATGATGGCAAAGGAAAAAAGCTTTTTTAAAATCTTCAATAGATAGCCCTAATCGGTTCATTCCTGTATTCACTTTAAGATGAAAAGGAATAGATGTATCTTTTAACTCTTCTAGTTGTTTTAAGGTTGTCACAATGACTTGTAAGTGATATTTTTTAATTTTAGAAAGATCTTTTTTTTCAAATACACCTAAAACTAAAATATCTTTTATAATCTTTGCTTTTCTAAGTTGGATAGCCTCGTGAAGATCTTTAACAGCAAAAACAATGCCTTCTTCGTTTTGTAAATGTTTTGCTATCGGGACTGCACCTAATCCATAAGCATCATCCTTTAATACGGCTATAATATTTTTCTGAAATTGACATTTCAAATGTCGATAATTATATAAAATTGCATCTAAATTAATTTTAGCATAGGCCTTTTTCATTAAAGATCACCATTTCATTATATGAAATCATTTTTGTTTTTATTGTTTCTTTACCTAATTTAAGGACTATTGATTCATTTTTTTATTGATTTTGAAATAAAATTACACAATTTAATCAATTTTATTTATTTTTTAGATGAAAAAACGAGAAGTATAGTGTATAATATTAACGGTGTTTTTTATAGAATATAAAAAATATTGCATTGAGGAGGAAAATTATGGCAAGAAAATTTGTTTCGATGGATGGAAATACCGCTGCCGCGCATGTTGCCTATGCCTTTACAGAATTTGCAGGGATTTTTCCAATTACACCATCATCAACAATGGCTGAGTATGTAGACGCTTGGTCTGCTGCTGGTCGCAAAAATATTTTTGGAACAAAAGTTAAAGTTGTAGAAATGCAATCTGAAGCTGGAGCTGCGGGTACCGTTCATGGTGCTGCACAAGCTGGATCTTTAGCTTCAACCTTTACCGCTTCACAAGGATTACTTTTAATGATTCCTAACATTTATAAATGTGTTGGTGAATTATTACCTGTTGTCTTCCACGTTTCAGCAAGAGCTATTGCAACTAGATCTTTATCTATTTTTGGAGATCATCAAGATATTTATGCTGTTCGTCAAACAGGAATTGCAATGCTTTGTGCGCATTCTGTGCAAGAAGTTATGGATTTAGCTCCTGTTGCTCATTTATCAGCAATTGAAGCTTCTTATCCTTTTGTTAGTTTCTTTGATGGGTTTAGAACCTCTCATGAAATTCAAAAAATTGAAACTTGGGATTACGACGAACTTGCTTCTTTAGTCGATAAAGACGCAGTTGATCGTTTCCGTAAAAATGCTTTAAATCCACACACCAATGCTTTAACTCGTGGTGGTGCTGAAAATGACGATATCTACTTCCAAGGAAGAGAAGCACAAAATGCTCACTTTGATAAAGTCATTAGTGTTGTTGAAAAATACATGGATAAAATTAGTGCATTGACAGGACGTCATTACGCTCCATTTACTTATTATGGTGCTGAAAATGCAACAGATGTCATCATTGCTATGGGATCTGTAACTGAAACAGCAAAAGAAGTTGTAGATGCTTTAACCGCAAAAGGTAAAAAAGTAGGTCTTGTTAAAGTTCATTTATATCGTCCTTTTTCTGCTAAACATCTTGTCTCTGTTTTACCAGCAACTGTAAAAAGAATTGCTGTTTTAGACCGGACAAAAGAAATGGGTGCAACAGGCGAACCATTATATTTAGATGTTGTTGCAGCTTTAAAACAAATGAATCGCAATCAAATTACTGTTATTGGTGGCCGTTATGGTTTATCAAGCAAAGATACTCAACCAAAACACATCAAATCCGTATTTGATTTCATGAAATCAAAAAATGCACATACAGACTTTACTGTAGGGATCAATGATGATGTCACATTTAAGTCCATTCCTGTAGATGAATCATTCCATGTTGCTGCTGATTATACATCTTGTCTATTCTATGGACTTGGCTCTGATGGAACAGTATCTGCAAATAAAAACTCCATTAAAATTATTGGGGATAATACTGATTTATATGCTCAAGCATATTTTGCATATGACTCTAAAAAAGCAGGAGGAGCAACACGTTCTCACTTACGTTTTGGTAAAAAACCAATTCACTCTACCTACTATATTGAACATGCTGATTTAATTTCTTGTTCTTTAGATTCTTATGTCTTTAAATATGATATGTTAAAGAGTTTGAAAAAAGGTGGTACTTTCTTATTAAATACGACCTTTACGCCAGAAGAACTAGAACAAAATCTTCCAAATAGTTTTAAAAAGCAATTAGCAGAAAAGAAAGCAAAATTCTATATTATTGATGCTACTTCTATTGCTCATAAAATTGGCATGGGAAGAAGAACCAATACGATTCTTCAATCAGCATTCTTTAAGTTAGCAAATATTATGCCTTATGACCAAGCTGTTGAATTGATGAAAGCAGCTGCTAAAAAATCTTATGGCAAAAAAGGTGAAGAAATTGTTAAATTAAACTATTTAGCAATTGATAAGGGCGGAAAAGTAAAACGCGTTCCTGTTAAACCAGAATGGAAAAACTTAGAAGTCCATAAAGTAGAAAGAAAAACAGAAGATCCATATTTTGATGATTATGTTGAAGAAATCAACCACTTAAGAGGTTATGATTTACCTGTATCAGCTTTTGTTAAAGGGGATCTTTTAACAGGTAGTATGCAACCAAACATTACTTATAAAGAAAAAAGAACGATTGCAACCGAAGTTCCTCATTGGCACAAAGAAAATTGTATTCAATGTGGAAAATGTGTCATGGTTTGTCCACATGCAACCATTCGTGCATTCTTAGCTACAGAAGAAGAAGTAGCTAATGCTCCATTAGATGGTAGAGACGATGTCATTCCAGCATTAGGTCCAAATATGGCTGGTTTAAAATTCAAAATTCAAGTTTCTCCAGATAACTGTGTTGGTTGTGGATTATGTGTTGCTGAATGTCCTGGAAAAGCTGGTCAAAAAGCTTTAACAATGGAAGATGTCAAACACGAATTACATCTATCTGCTTCTGCTGATTACTATTATCAAAAAGTTCCTTACCGTTCTAATTATTTCAATACGAACACTTTCAAAGGTGCTTCTTTCTTAAAACCATATTTTGAAATTTCTGGCGCTTGTGCTGGATGTGGTGAAACACCATATTATCGTTTAATTTCACAATTATTTGGAAAAGATATGCTTGTTGGTAACGCAACAGGTTGTTCATCCATTTATTGTGGTTCTGTTCCATCTACTCCTTTTGTCAAAGATGAAAATGGCGAAGGTCCTGCTTGGGCAAACTCTTTATTTGAAGACAATGCAGAATACGCTTATGGTATGCGTGTTGCAACAGACATTAAGTTAAATGACATTCGCAACATTATTTTAGAAAATATCGATGGTTGTGAAGATGAATTAAAAGATGTTTTAAATCAATATCTTGAAAATCAAACAAATCGTGAAGTTACTCGTACCTTAAAAGATAAAATCATTACTTTAGTTCAAACTAGTTCTAACCAAGGTATTAAAGCATTACTTGATTATAGCCGTGATTTAGTAAATAAATCCATTTGGTCTATCGGTGGCGATGGATGGGCTTATGATATTGGTTATGGTGGACTTGATCATGTTCTTGCTTGTAACGAAAATATTAACGTATTAGTTTTAGATACTGAAGTTTATTCTAATACGGGTGGACAAGCTTCTAAATCCACACAAACTGGAGCAATTGCTAAATTTGCTGCCGCTGGTAAAAAGACAGCGAAAAAAGATTTAGCTTCCATTGCAATGGCTTATGGGCATGTTTATGTTGCTCAAATTTCTATGGGTGCAAACATTAATCAAACCATTAAAGCTTTAAAAGAAGCAGAATCTTACAATGGACCATCTTTAATCATTGCTTATTCTCCATGTATTGAACATGGTATTAAAGGTGGATTAATTAACCATCAAAAATCACAACGTGATGCTACAGAATGTGGATACTGGCCAATCTTTAGATTTGACCCACGCTTAGAAGCACAAGGAAAGAATCCTTTACAAATTGATTGCAAAGAACCTAATTTTGATAAATATTTTGATTATATTTTATCTCAAACACGTTATAATCAATTACCAAAGGTAAACCCTGAAAATGCACAAGCATTACTCGATGCTAATAAAGCTTATTCCATGAGACGTTGGAATAAATTGAAAAAAATGGCAGAATAAAGTTTAGAGTTGGATTTTTCCAACTCTAACTTTCAAAATTAAAGGAATTCTAAAATGTTTTCCTTTAATTTTAAAAGTTTTTATTTGCAAATTTCCATATTATTGATAACAAGATTAATAGAGGTGAAACAAATGGGAAGAGCACATGAAGTTCGAGCAAAATCAATGGCTGCAACAGCAGCAGCAAAATCAGCATTATATAATCGACTCAGTCGAGAAGTTTATATGGCAGCAAAAAGTGGTGTTCCTGATGTTAAAATGAATACGACTTTAAGAAGTGCAGTTGAAAAAGCAAAAAGAGCACAAGTTCCATCACATGTTATTGAAAATGCAATCAATAAGGCAAAAGGTGGAACAGGAGAAGCATTAAGTAGCACAAGATATGAAGGTTATGGTCCCGGAAATTGTTGTGTCATTGTTGATGCATTAACCGATAATGTCAATCGAGCTGTATCTGAAATTCGTTCTGCTTTCACAAAGGTGGGAGGAAAACTAGGGGTAACCGGTTGTGTTTCTCATTTATTCAATCATACAGCAATTATTGAATTCAAAGGAAAAACCGTAGATGAAACACTAGAAATTCTTTTAGAAACAGATGCCGATGTTCGTGATGTATTTGAAGAAGATGGCAATATAGTGATTTATGCTGCTCCAGCAGATTTAAATAAAATTAAAGAAACATTAGAAAAAGCCAATATTACAGATTTTGAAATGGCTGAAACTTCTTATATTCCTTATGAAACCATTGAATTAGATGAAGAACAAAAAGAAAAATTCAAACGAATGATGGATATGCTTGATGAAGCACAAGATGTTCAAGATGTCTATCATAATGTAAAATTATAGTATGAATCACGTCGTTTTATATCAACCCGAAATTCCACCAAATACAGGAAATATCATGCGTACTTGCATGGCTTCGAATTCTAAATTACATTTAATTCGTCCTTTGGGTTTTGAATTAAATGACAAAGCATTTAAACGAGCTGGGATGGATTATTTAAAAGATTTTCACTATGAAATTTATGATAGTTTTGATGATTTTTTAAAACAAAATCAACCAAAAAATCTTTATATTTTAACACGATTTGCACATATCCCACATAGTGATATTGATTGTTCTGATCCTCAACAAGACTATTATTTTTTATTTGGTGGAGAAAGTAAAGGATTACCCGATGAAATAAAAAAACAATATGCAAAAAATGCCTTTCGAATTCCAATGAATCCAAATGCTAGAAGTTTAAATTTATCTAATGCTGTTGCGATTGTTGTTTTTGAAGCTTTACGGCAACAAAATTATCCACAACTTTCAAAAGTGAATCTTTTAGAAGGTTAAATATAAAAAAGCACATTACGTGCTTTTTTTCGTTTTAAGTAAATTCATATCAATTTCATCCAATAATGATATTGTAAAATCTTTGGCAATCATAGAGGCTTTTGCACAATTTTTTTCAAAATTATTTTTCCCAGAATGAGCAGCATTATCGGTAATGCAACGAATAGAAATAAAAGGCAATTGGTTGACATAACAAACATGAGCGATACTTGCTGTTTCCATATCCGTAGTTAAAGGTGCAAATTCTTTTTCAATTTTTTGTCTTTGCTTACTTGTAATAAAACTTTCTCCTGTAACCATTCGTCCCCAATAAATTTTGTTTGCTGTTTTCATTTTACTAGCAGCTAATTTTGAAAGTTGAATGAATTGCTTGTCTGCTTCAAAAAATATTGATTTCATCCAGGGATGGAATTCTGTTAAAATATCAAAAGCAACATCATGATAACAAACTTCTGTTGAAATCACTATATCAAAAAGTTCTAATTGAGGATGAATACCACCAGCTACACCTGAATTAATAATGAGATCAACATGAAAATGATCAATCAAAATTTGTGATGCAATAGCAGCATTGACTTTGCATACTCCTAAATACAACGCAACAACATTCAAATGATGAATTTGTCCCTCATAAAAGGTTAGCATAGCTTTATTTGTTAATTTACTATTTTTTATTAAGGGCAAAAATGGAGCAAGTTCTTCATCGCTTGCGCATATAATTCCAATTTTCATCCATTTCCTCCATTGTAATTTATTTGAAATCTTTTATAATCGATTTTTTCTTGCCATAACTGCAAAATAACGTTTCATTTTCTCTTTTACTTCTTCTAAATGCATGCGAACATTAGGATGAGCAATATATTCAATTTGGTCGATATCTTCAATAGTTTTTGCATTTTTTAATTGCAAAATAAATTGTTGAAATTCATTTTCAGAAATACGTCCTTGATTCTTATAAATTCGTTGATAGCGATCATTTAATTCGTCAATTACATTTTTCATGACAACTTCTTTTACTTCATAAGTTAGAATCGCTGCATTTTTATAAGGTCCATTATTATTAAAATAATAATACAAATCAGGCCGATTTTGAAAACTATGAAAGGCAAACAAAGAAAATCCATCAACTTTTGCTTTCTTTGTGGCTTCTACTTGTTTTAAAAGCAAATTAATATTGGATTGATTATAAATTGGCGCAACTCCGCCATAAACAAAGGCATGGTCTTTCACTAATTCTTTAGCTTGAATACAATCATGATATACCGGATCTTCTCCTAAATGATAGGCCATTAAATAAATGCCATCAATTAAATCCAAATTTGCCCACGTTGGCCAGTCTTGCAATTTACTACTTTTAGCGATTTCATGCTCTGATACGACCGCAATTGTTAATTGAACATTGTGATATTGTCCAAGAAGGGCGCGTACTCGTTTAACAAACTTTGTGAGTTCATTTCTACGAAATTCACAAAAATCTTCATATATTTTAGCATCCTTTACTAATTCGTGAATATCTCCTTGGTAATGATATTCTTTTTTAAATTTTTCAACTGTATCTTCATTATAACCATAAGCGGTTAAATATTGGTCATTTCCGATACAATAACGAATATAGTCTAATTGCAATCCAGCAATTTCATAGTGGTCTAACATTTCTTTATAAATGTCTAGAATTAAGTCTTGTGCTTGCGGATTTACTGGATCAAAAAATAAAGTAATTTCGCCATAATGCCTTTGTCCTATTTGACCATAATAATCTTTAGCCAACCATTTTGAATATTTTTCATAATCTTGTTTTAATAAATAGGCCACTGCAAAAAAGTTATCAGAACTAATTTGAATCTTAATGTTTCTTTTTTTCGCTTCTTTGGTTAAGCAAAGTAAATAATCATCTTGATATTCATCGCCAAACCAGCCTTTAACAAAATCATTTAAAGCATATTTATTTGATTTAAAGATTACACCACCATTCATGACTCCACCAACGATAAGTTCATTAAAGTTCGATGCTTTTAACGTATCTAACGTTTCACAAACTTCTTGTAATGTTTTTTCGTGTGGTTCATGCCAACAAGCTCTAACTTCAACGCGACTTGGTTCTATTCCCAATTTATGAATTTGATGATAATAATCTAATGCTTTATTAAAATATTGGTCAAAACGTTGTAAATGGTACTCTCTTTCATGTCCTTGACTATATTCAATCATCATTTTTCGATTTTCCATTTTTTCTTTTAATGGTAAAAACTTATCCACATATTTATAAATAAGTTCAGCATCTAAATCATAAAGTTGCTTTACTCTTTGCAAAATATCTTGTACTTCTTTGAATAAAACTTGATATTGGTAAAGGCAAGAAACCATATAATTAATTTTTAGAGTCACGAGTTTCTTAGACTTATTTAAAGTTACTTTTCCCCCTAATTTAAATTCATTTTTTAAAATGGGATAGAATTCACTGACCCCACTAATAACATAGCCATTAATGGGGACTTTTACATTGATATTTGCATCAACAATTGTACCATTTTCATCTACAGCAATTTCATATCCCCAAACATTTGTTCCAGTTAATCGTGTTTTTTTATCTACTGTATAGCCATTAATATCATAGATCATACAGGTATCTGCTGCTCTAAAAGCAAAAAATGTAGCATCAAAATTTACTTTTCCTAAAGGTTTAGGATTATATTCTGTATAATTAAAAGTAATTTCTTTATTTTCTACAACTAGAGGAATTTCAAAGAAAATTTCTTCATTTAATTCAAATCGTTGAAAAAAGGCATCATTCGTGTCATTACACAATAAAACATAACTACCTTTATCAATTTCTCTTCCTAACATTTTATCCTTTTGTTTGTGTTGTAAACTACTAACAATCCAACCACGAACTTGAGGATCTAATTTTAATATCATTTCATAATAATTTTGATAGACTAATGTAAATACACTATATTTTCGATCAAAAAGAGCAATTTCATTTTCATAATATTTTTGATTATATTTATGAATGGCACATCTTTTTCCTTTTTCATTAATAAGAGCATTTGCAAAAGGATAATATTGATATTGCTTGATTTGAACGGGTTCCTCTACTGTCAATTCAATTTTGACGTTTTTAGGATAAGATAAAACGACACCATGTAGAGGAATTTTATTTTCGCCACAATTTTGTATTTTTTCAACATAAAAAGCATCTTTTTTATAAACTAAAATAATTTCCCTTTTGTTTGATTGTGGCGTTTTTATCCATTCATATTCTGGAGTATATAATACTACTTTCTTCTCATCGTTGTGGTTAATAAGGTCATAAATGAGTTCTTTCATTTAGCATATTCCTTTCTTTTTTTGTTTAATCATAGTATATCGAATTTTAAAGTAAAAAAAAATACCAAACTTTCATTTGGTACTCTTTTTGTTTAATTTAACAAATCTTCAGCGACAAATGGTTCATCCCAATTGGCATAATCTTTAGAATCTGGGAACTTAATATATTCACTAAATCCAGCATGGTTTTCAGGAGTTGCAGGGTTAACATCAATCCGAACTTCTAAACCATTGACATACCACATAAATGTTGGTGTCCCTAATAAAGATAAATCGGAAGATTCATCTGGTTCTGCATTTACTGAATTTCCTTCTTGATAAAATTCATTTATTCTAGCATCTAATTTTCCTAATCCTTCATGGACAGTACTTCCTTTAATTGTTTTATCCTTAAAACGAGATTTACTAGAGTTGAAAGTTACATCGACATTATAAAATTGAACATCTTCGTTTCTTTGAATATAATGATTAATATAAGGTCTCATCGCTTCACAATGTTCACAACCATCTTGTGTAAAAACAACGATAAATTGTATTGGATCTTCATCTGTTCCATTTTGTGCAGCTTCTTCTACTAGCTCTGTGTATTCTTTAAACGTAACTTCTGTCATACTATTTTTATTGCCAATACAAGAAACAATGCTACTAATTCCATTAGCAATTGGTTGTAACAAAAATAAAATTAAGAAAATAACACAAACAATTAATAATGGTTGAATCCATGCTGTGTTTTTGATATAGTTGATAATCTTTCCAAAGAATTTTTTCATAAGAAAAAAACCTCCCTTATCTTCTTATAGCCATAATATCATAACATTATTTTTATATTTTTTCAATAGTATTTTTAATACTATCCAATTTATTAAAAATTTATTTTTCTTCGCCTATAAAGTTTATTTTGTAGTTCAAAGAAATTTATGATAAGATGATTAAAAGGAGGATTTATATGAGTAAACGCAAAATCATTTATTTTATTTTTCAAACTATAGTTGCTCTTACCTCTTTAGCAGCTATCATATTCATTATAATTGATTTTATTCATACGCTTCCTTTATGTAGAGCCTATCAATATTCTATTGATGATGTCCAACCCATTTTGTATCAAACTTCAGTTGGTAAAATCGTCCTTTATATGCAAACAACAAACACTGAAAATTTTTTAATTTTAGCTAAAGAAGCCGTTTTGACTTTTTTAAGATATTTACATCCTATTTGTATTGTTTTTTTAGTTTTTATTATCTTTATTTTAGGCGTTTATAGTTTTTCAAACGATCAAGAAAATAAGGATCTTTTCAGTTATTGTTCCTTTTTGATTCAAATTGCACTTGTATATCTTGCTAAATATTTGCTTTCTGCCGCAATTTTTGGTATTTTTTATGCTAGTAATATGGTCTCTATTGGAACAGGATTAACAATAATGAGTTATTTTATTTTATTTGCTAATTTAGTTTTAATTTTCTATTGTACTTTATTCTTTTTAAAATGGTGTTTTTCGTTCAAACCTTTTATTCGTCAAATTCGGGAAAATCATCAAAAGATTGCTTAGAATTTTTACATTCTATTGATGTTCTACCATTTTTATTTTTTACAATTTTAGCATTTTTGATGCGATCATAAATAATCGCTTCTTTCGCCATTTCAAAATTGTAGACATTTCCTTTATTGGTTTTAAATTCAACAATACGATTTAAATTATCTTTTTTAATGTGGGTAATGATTTCTTTTTCCATAGTATCACCTCATAAGTAGTATAATGTTTTTATTTTATTTTATACTTGTTTGAATAAAATTAGAGATTTTAATATTACTTTTTTGAGATGATATTAAACGTTTCATTTGATTTCTTTATGGTATATTATGTTTAGGTGAATAGTTTATGTTTATCCATGAAATTGTTGGCATTTTTAAAGATAAAAATGGAGCTTTAATTGTTTTAGAAAGTGGTAAAAAAATTAAAGTTAATGTTTTGCCCATTCAATTGATTGATTCATTAAAAAAACATTTTATACGTCCCGCAATTTTACATCATTATAAATTACCTATTTTAATTCAGGATACGTGGTTACAACCGACTTTATCTTTAAAAAACAAAGAGTGTGAATTCATTAATTTATTTAAAATCACTAAAATTGTTCAAAAGGATTATGGAAGTCAAATTTATTTTAAAAATTATAGTTGCTTTATCTCTTTTCCAACCAATCTTGTTTATCGATATATAAAAAGAAATCTTGATTTTAAATTGCGCATATCTTATCCCTTTGAATGAATATAATTGAATAGTGGTGATTTTGATGGGATTTATTTATCAAACAGCAATTAAAAATTCTTTTGAAAAAAAAGTTTTAAATAAAATAAAAAAAGAATTAGATTCTAAATTAAAAAAAGATAATATTTTAGTTACAGACAATATTTTCATTGGTTTTTCTTATGGAAATTATCATGGAACAAATTTGTATTACGAATCACATAAAAATGAGCAAAAAGCAAAATTTATAAAAAACATATTAGAAAATAACCAAATTAACATTCGTTGCTTTAGTAATTTAAATATGGAGTATGATATTGAGATTTTATTAGGGTATGCCGATAATAAAAAAGAAAAGAGTTATATTAAGCAAAATCTTTCTAAAGTCATTCAATCCTTTTACAAAGTCTATTCTATCACTGAAAATGGCATTTATATTTGTTCATAAAATTCTTGAAATTATGCATTAAAAATCTTATAATTATAGTAATTTGTTAAATCACAATTTATGACAATTATAGGAGAGAATATATGCAAAAAACAAATAAAACAAATGAACTAATTGATACATCAGTAAAAACTTATATTTATGCATTAGGTGGATTAAATGAAGTCGGAAAAAACACCTATTGCATTGAACATGGAAATAATATTATCATCATTGATGCTGGGGTAAAATTCCCAGAATCAGAATTTCCTGGAGTAGACTATGTTATTCCAGATTATTCTTATTTAATTAAAAATCGTGCGCGAATTAAAGCTTTATTTATTACGCATGGTCATGAAGACCATATTGGTGGCATTCCATTTTTATTACAATCAATTGATATTCCTATTATTTATGCTTCACGTTTATCCGCGGGATTAATTAAACATAAATTAGAAGAAACGGGTTTAGAATCTAGAATTAATATCGTAGAAATAGATTCTACTAAAACAATTAAAATTGGTCCTATTACGGTTGAATTTTTTGCAACCACTCATTCCATTCCTGATTCTTATGGACTAATTATTGAAACACCTAATGGAAGAATTGTCACAACAGGAGATTTCAAAGTTGATTTAACCCCTTTAGGACAAGATATTGATTTTTATAAAATTACACAAACAGCATCCAAAGGAGTTACTTTGTATATGGCTGATTCCACCAATGCAGAAGTCCCTGGATATTCAAAAAGTGAAAGAGATGTGGCTATTTCTTTAAATGATATTTTTAAAGATGCAACCGGAAGAATTATCATAGCCACTTTTGCAAGTAATGTTCACCGCATTCAACAAATTATTGAAAATGCTGTTAAACATAACCGGAAAATTTTAGTTTTTGGCCGTTCGATGGAAAATGCGATTGCTACTGGAAGAAAATTAGGATACATTAAATGCCCAGATAATTATCTTTTTGATATGGAAACAGCAAAAGTTTCTGCTTATCAAAATTTAAATGAAATATTAATTTTGTGTACGGGTAGTCAAGGAGAACCCATGGCGGCTTTATCACGCATTGCCAATAACACCCATAAAGTCATAAAAATTATTCCAGGAGATACTGTCATTTTTTCATCCAACCCAATTCCTGGAAATTTATCTCCTGTCAATAAAGTAATTAATATGCTTTCAAAAAATGGTGCAGAAGTCATTGTAAATAGTGCTTTATATAGTATTCATACCTCTGGTCATGCGCAAAGAGAAGAATTAAAACTAATGTTAAAGTTATTTAGTCCAAAGTACTTCATGCCCATTCATGGTGAATATCGAATGTTAAAATTACATGCTGATATGGCAGTTGGAATGAATGTTGTAAAAAAAGAAAACACTTTTGTCTTATCTAATGGGGATATGCTTGTCATGTCTAATGGGGTTGTTACTCGTGGCAAAAAAATTGATGCCGATGCTGTTTATATTGATGGAAAAGATATCACAGGCATTGAAAGTGCCGTCATTACCGATCGAAAAATTCTTTCTAATGATGGTTTAATTGCTGTTGTTGTTCCTATTGATGCAAAAACCAATACTTTACTCAAACAACCCTCTATTGTATCGCGTGGATTTATCTTTTTGAAAGAACGCGGTGATTTATTAATTGAGGCAGAAAAAGTAGTTTATTCCGCATTGATTCGTTTAATGAAAAACAAAGTCACCTTTTCACACATCAAAAAAGTCATTCGAGAAAGTGTTAGTAAATTTGTTTATGCTAAAACGAATCGTCAACCCATCATTATTCCTGTGATTTTAAACAAAAGAGAAGATTAAATATGAAATATATTTTAGCTAGTAAGTCTCCTCGTAGAAAACAACTTCTTCATCGACTATTAAAAAAATTTATTGTTGAAAGTGCAGATATTGATGAAAGTTATCCTTCAAATATCAAATTTTCGCAAATTCCTATATCCATCGCTCAAAAAAAAGCAATCACAATTCAAAAAAGACATGAGCAGGATTGCTGTATCATTGCTGCAGATACAATTGTTGTTTTAAATAATCAGGTTTTGGGAAAACCTCAATCTCATAATGAAGCTGTTCAAATGTTAAAAATCTTATCTAATCAAACTCATCGAGTCATTACAGGAGTTTGTATTTTAAAAGGAAAAACAAAAAAATGTTTTTCTTGTACAACTTCGGTCACTTTTTATGATTTAAGCGAAGAAGAAATTAAAAATTACGTTGCAACAAAATCTCCATTTGATAAAGCAGGTGGTTATGGAATTCAAGATGAAGGAGCTTTGTTTGTAAAAAAAATTAATGGGGATTTTTATAATGTAATGGGTTTGCCTATTGCAAAATTATCAAGAATCTTAAAACAATTGAAATAAAAGCCTATTTTTGAACCTCCTTTATACATACTTTGTAATTGAAGGAGGTTTTTTATGCGCTTCAATTATTCAAATATTAATCCCAATGAGCAACGTTTATTTCCCTTTGTTGGCGGTCTCGTATTGGGTGGAGTAACTGGTGCATTTTTAGGAAATAATCGATACAATCAGCCTTATTATTATCCAATGTATTATCCACCAATGTATTATCAACCACCGATGTATCCAACCTATAATTATACCTATACTCAATCTACAGCGAATCCACCACAAGTTAATATATACAATCCTTACATAGCTGATAAAATCATATATGAAGATCCCATTCCGTTGACATTTGAAAATTTTGAACGAAATCATTCTTCTAATGATTCATCTTCCATTGACTCTTTAAAAAATGTGCCATTAATGGATGAATATCGCAGTGATATGCTTTAATTTGACAAAAGGTAAAACATTTGTTGTTTTATCTTTTTTTATTTATATAAAAAAGATTGTTTTTTTTCTTTTGTTTGTGTATAATATCTTACGTAATGATAGCGATTACAAAAGATAAGAAAGGAAGAAATTTTATGAACAAAAAATTTTTAGTCGTTTTAGCCGGTCTAACCGCCTTATCATTATCTGCTTGTGATAAAGGTAATGACAATACTTCGTCATCCAATTCTTCTCCTATCTCAAATTCTTCTTCATCATCATCTTCACAAAGTTCAAACTTTACTGAAGAAGAATTAGCTCAAGGAAGAGCTTATCTAGAAGAAAATGGAAAAAGTGTCTGCAAAGTTGAAGCCACAGGAGCAGGTTTTACCCAATATTGTACTAATGGTGAAGAAATTAGTTTTACAATCAATCACGTTTTAAGAAATGTTAAAGCAAATCTTGGAGATGTTTCTATTATGCAATATGATTCTGCTTCTTACATTTCAGAAGCAATACCTGTAAGTTCTTCTGATGCATTTCCAAGTAATGAAGTTGAAACCGTTTATAGAGATTGGAAATTAAATCATTGTGCGGTTGATGGTTCTGGAGAAGAATGTAGTCAAGATATCCATGTTGACGATGCAAATGCTTGGAACTGGCGTATTATGGTCGGAACTGATGGAAAAATTGAAGCCATCTATCCAGCTGGCGCAAGCCATTCTAGTCCTGCCGAACCATATTTCAGTAATTATGAATATACTTCTTTAAATAATGACAATATGTATTTCTCATTTTCTAGAGATTTTGGCATGGAAAGCACAGGAGATAATACATTTGATGAAAGAGGACTAGATACTTATCATATGCAAACTTGGGCAATTGCTGATCCAGGAGAAGATCGTTATTCAACTGGATTTAACATTTTGGAACACTCCGACCATTCTAATGGCCGCTTCCCTAGTTATTGGTTCCAAGGTGCAAATGAAGGTGGAGACTTATTAACATGGGCATTTATGGGTCCAGTAAATACAGTCGATACTTCTTGGGGATTTACTCATCACACTCAAGTTCGTGAAGTACAAGGATCTGATGCATCTTTAGTTGATAATACTGAAGAAGTTTATTCATTGATGAAAGTTCCATATGCTGTTGAATTAACAAGATTCTTTATTCCTGGACAATTCGATAGTGTTCGTTTCACTTATGAAAGAACGGGTGGAACAATTGGTGAAATTCATAATGAATATAGATTAACTGAAACATTTGAATATGATCCATATGGAATTTATTTAAAATTTAAAGCTTATGCAGATTATCTTGTTGAATTATATGATGCAGCTGATGGCCAAACTTCCGTAGATGCCGACATCTATTATTCAAACTTAACGCAATTAGAAACAAATGCTTTAAATCTCATGTATGGTTTAAATAGTGATGCTGTTCGTGCTAGTGACCAAAGAGTTTTAGAAGTTACAGAACAAGTTCAAACTAGCCTAGAACTTTATAAATCCAATATTATTAATTTAGCTAACGAACTTCGTTAAAAACAAAAGTGCACCAAATTTCTATTGGTGCCTTTTTTATTTATTCTTCGTTATTTTTTTGAAGACAAATAATAAAAACGGATTAAATGAAATCATTCAATCCGTTTTATTTTGCTTTAAAACAAATTTTTCTGCGACTACTTTTTGATTGGCTATTATAAATCCGTTGCGATTATAAACATCTTTTTTATTATATGTGATAGGATTTCCATATAAATCACACATATATCCGCCTGCTTCTTTTATAATAATCTCGCTTGCAGCCGTATCCCATTCTTTTGTCACAGGATCAAATTTTATACATACCTCTCCTATTCCTTCTGCTATTTGACAAGCCTTATAGGCACTCCCACAATTTAATTTTTTTTCAATTAAATGGTTATTGGGAATTTTTTCAAATTCTTTATCTTTGAAAAAGAAATTGCTAACCATTAAGGTTAAATTGTTCGTTTTGTGGTTTGCATGAATTTTTGTAATTTGCTCTTTTTCGATTTTGTATGCGCCTTGATTATAAGTAGCATAATATATCTTGTCTAAATAAGGAATGGCGATGACACCTAAAATAATTTCATTTTTATAGGATAAAGCTATATTGATGGAAAACTCGTTGGTATGGTTGACAAAATCTTTGGTTCCATCCAAAGGATCAATAATCCAACAAAAATCTTTATTTAATCTTTCTTGATTATCCTTTGTTTCCTCACTTAAAAATCCATCATTAGGAAATTTTTCTTGTAAAATTTTTCGAATAATTCGATCAGATTCTAAATCAGCAATGGTTACTTCCGATTGATCTTCTTTGAATTGTACATCAAATCGCTTATGATAAACATCCATGACAATTTTAGAGGCTTGTTGAATGGCTTGCAAAGCGGTCTTTAACTGTATTGTTAAATCCATTAAGCTTTATCGATACAGCCAAATATAGTCATTTTATCAAAAACTACTTTACGAATACCTTCTTTTCCTGGACCAATAATTTTTCTAGGATCATAAACTTTTTCATCATTTTTTAAAACTTCACGAACAATTTTTGTCCATTCTTGTTGACATTCTGTATTGACATTAATCTTACAAGTGCCACAAGCAATTGCTCGTTTAATTTGTTCTTCAGGAATTCCAGAACCACCATGTAAAACAAGGGGAGTAGGAACGGCATGACCAATTTCTTCCATTTCTTTAAATCCTAATTTTGGTTCTCCATGATAAGGGCCATGAACTGAACCCAAAGCTGGTGCTAAAGCGTCAATTTGAGCTTCTTTTACAAGTTGCACACATTCATTTAAATCGGCATACATTGTTTCAGCGATAACGTGTTCTTCTTGTCCTCCAACTCGTCCTAATTCAGCTTCAACTGAAGCGTTTGTTTTTTTTGCGTATTCTACGACTTCTTTTGTAATAGCAATATTTTGTGCTAAAGGATAATGCGAAGCATCAATCATTACAGAAGTAAATCCTGCATCTAAAGCTTTTTTACAAACTTCAACACTGCTTCCATGGTCTAAATGGATGGCAATAGGAATAGTATATCCTTTATCTTCTAATAAACCTTTGACCATAGCAACAACTGTATGATATCCGCCCATATATTTTGCTGCACCTTCAGATACGCCTAAAATGACAGGTGCATTCAATTTTTGTGCTTCATCTAAAATTGCTAAAGTCCATTCAATATTATTGATATTAAATTGACCTACTGCATATTTGCCTTCTTTTGCTTTTAATAGCATTTCTTTCATATTTACTAAAGCCATTTTTATCTCTCCTTTTATTTCTTATGCGACTTTATTTTACAATAATATAAACACTTTTTCAAATAAATTGAAAGAGAATGAAGATTTATTAAAATTTTAGATAAATATATAGATAAGATATATATTTTTTTATAAAAAAAATGTATAATAAAAAGGAATAAGTTTTCTTTCAATTAGGTATGGAGGGGTTATAATATGGGCTTATTAAACAAGATATTTAATTTTCAAAAGAAACATTTAAAAAAATTAAGAGCGCGTGCCGAACGCATTGATGCATTAAAAGACACGATGCGAGCTAAATCTGATGAAGAATTGAGAAATAAAACTTTAGAATTTAAAGAAAAAATTAAAGCGGCTGGAGAAGAAAATGAAAATAAAGTATTGGATGAAATTTTAGAAGAAGCTTTTGCTGTATGTCGTGAAGCTGCTTATCGTGTTTTACATCAATTCCCATTTATTGTACAAATTATGGGTGCCATTGTTATCCATGAAGGAGATATTGCTGAAATGAAAACAGGGGAAGGTAAAACCCTAACAGCTACAATGGCCGTTTATTTAAACGCTTTAACAGGAAAAGGAGTTCACGTCGTTACAGTTAACGAATACCTCGCAAAAAGAGACGCCGAATGGATGGGCGAAATTTATCGCTTTTTAGGTTTAACTGTTGGTGTTAACTTACGTGAAAAAAGTTCAGCAGAAAAGCAAAAAGAATATTTATGTGATATTACTTACACCACCAATGCTGAATTAGGTTTTGATTATTTGCGTGATCACATGGTTCGTCGTTTAGAAGATAAAACACAACGTGGATTAAACTTTGCTGTCATCGACGAATGTGACTCTATTTTAATTGATGAATCACGAACACCTTTAATCATTTCTGGTGGAAACAAAGCCAATGCAGCCTTATATGTTCCAGCTAATCGTTTTGTCCGTTCATTAACAGAAGGTGTGCATTATGATGTCGATATTAAAACAAAATCTGTATTTTTAAAAGAAGAAGGCATTACAAAGGCTGAACGTGTTTTTGGTCTAAAGAATTTATATGACTTAGATAATACAGCTTTAGTTCATTGTATCAATCAAGCTTTAAAAGCGAATTATGCCATGTCTAAAGATGTGGATTATGTTGTTTTAGATGATGAAATTGTTATCGTAGACCAATTCACTGGTCGTTATTTAAAAGGAAGAACATTCTCTGATGGTTTACATCAAGCCATTGAAGCGAAAGAAAGAGTAACCATCAAACCAGAAACCATTACTTTAGCAACCATTACTTATCAAAACTTTTTCCGTCTTTATACGAAACTTTCGGGAATGACCGGTACTGCGAAAACGGAAGAAGAAGAATTTTTAGAAACTTATAATATGCGTGTTATTGAAATACCAACTAATGTTCCTGTCATCCGAATTGATGATAATGATATGATTTTTGCAACAAAAGAATTAAAATTTAAATCTTTAATTGAAGAAGTTAAAGAAAGACATGCAAAAGGTCAACCTATTCTTGTCGGAACCATCGCTGTTGAAACAAGTGAAGAAATTGATAAAATGATGAAAAAAGAAGGTTTACATACTGAAGTCTTAAATGCTAAAAATCATGAAAGAGAAGCTGAAATCATTGCTAAAGCTGGTCAAATTGGAGCAATTACGATTGCTACAAACATGGCTGGTCGGGGAACCGATATTAAGCTTGGCGAAGGTGTCAAAGAATTAGGTGGATTAGCAGTCATTGGTAGTGAACGGCACGAATCAAGAAGAATCGACAATCAATTACGTGGTCGTTCAGGAAGACAAGGAGACCCTGGATTTTCTCGTTTTTACATTTCACTAGAAGATGATTTAATGAAAAGATTTGGTGGAGATAGATATAAAAAGATGTTTGGTAATTCTACAGAAGCCATTCAATTTAATTTAATGACCAGTGCTATTTCTTCGGCACAAAAAAAGGTTGAAGGTAGTAACTATGACGCTAGAAAACATCTTTTGGAATATGATAATGTTCTCAGTCAACAACGTGAAAAAATTTATCGTTTAAGAGATAATGTCCTCGCTGTAAAAGATTGTTATGAAATCACTGAAAAATTTTATGAAACAGCATCTGAAGAATTAATTAATAATAGTTCAGATTTTATTGAAAAAGAATTTGTCGTAGATATTCCTCGTTTAATAACCAATATCGAAAATAAATATACTGGTCCCAACACGATTTCAAAAGAATTGTTTTATGGTTTAGAAAATACAAGAGACATTGCTTTAAAAGTAAAAGAAATTTTAATTTCTGGTGCAGAAAAAAGAAAAGAATTATGGGGTGAAGAAGCCTACAATGTCATTTTAAAAAGTATTTTATTACGCTGTATCGACATGAATTGGCCTGCTCATATTGATCAAATGACAAAATTAAGAGATGGCATTCATCTACGTGCTTATTCGAATGTCAACCCTTTAGTTCAATATCAAAATGAAGGATTTGAAATGTTCCAAAAAATGATGGATAAAATTGCTACTGAAGTTGTCTTATACACTTTAAAAGTAGAAGTCACTTTTACGAAAAAAGAACCTACTAATCAAGAAGAAAATAAAGAAACAAAAGAAGATCATGAAAGTAAAAAGTAGGTGATGAAATGCTTGATTTATATGAAATTAAAACAAAATTAAATCAAATGAGTAGTCGTTTAAAACTGCTCGGTGATTCACTTTGACTTACCTCAAAAAGAAAATCAAATTCATCTTTTAGAAAATCAAACTTTAGAAGAAAACTTTTGGAAAGATAAAACACAATCAAAAGAAACTATTCGACAATTAAATCAATTAAAAAATATTGTTCAATCTTATCATCAATTAGAAAGTCAATCAGTCAATTTAATCGATTTTATAAAAAACGAAAACGCATTGGATGAAGAGTTTTTAACTTTGTTGAATGAAGAATTTGAAAATTTTAATCATGTTTTTTCTAATTTTGAAATTCAAATTTTATTAACAAATAAATATGATTCTTGTAATGCCATTTTAGAATTTCATCCGGGAGCAGGAGGAACTGAAAGTCAAGATTGGGCCAACATGCTTTATGAAATGTATTCAAAATGGGCCGAAAAAAAAGGTTATAAAGTTGAAGTTTTAGATCATCAACTAGGTGAAGAGGCAGGAATTAAATCTGCTAGTCTTTTAATCAAAGGCGAATTTGCCTACGGATATTTAAAAGGAGAAGCAGGGGTACATCGATTAATCCGTATTTCACCTTTTGATGCAAACAAACGTCGTCATACGTCTTTTGCTTCTTTAGAAGTTACACCAGATTATGAAGATAATGTTGACATTGTTTTAAAGGAAGACGAACTACGTATTGATACTTATCGTGCAAGCGGTGCAGGAGGACAACATATTAATAAAACCGATTCAGCCGTTAGAATCACACATATCCCCACAAATATTGTTGTTTCTTGTCAATCTCAACGTTCGCAAATACAAAATAAAGAAATGTGCTTAATGATGTTAAAATCAAAGTTATATTTGCTTTTTTTAAAGGAAAAAGAAAACGAAATTGCTCAATTAAAAGGAATACAAAAAGCAAATGAATGGGGTTCACAAATTCGTTCTTATATTTTATGCCCTTATACTTTGGTAAAAGATCATCGAACCAATCATGAAAATGCAAATGCAAGCGCAGTTCTTAATGGAGATTTAGATGAATTTATTTTTGCCTATTTAAAAACGCAAATAGAAAGTGGGGATGCAAATTGAAAAAAATTGGTCGTTTTTTAAAACAAAACTATAAAAATATTTTTATATTAATTTTAGGAAATTTCTTGGTGGCTAGTGCATCTTCATTTTGTTTTTTAAATTATCAACATGGGGATTTTAGTGGCTTATTATCAGGTGGTGTTTCTGGTTTTACTTTAATTTTAAATGAAATATTCAATGGAAATTTAGAAGTCGTTGCCATCGTTGTTTCTTGGATTTTATTTATAATTGGCACCATATTCCTTGGACTTCAATTCGGATTAAAAACACTTTTTGGAACGATTTTGTTTACTGGATTTTTGTCTTTGTTTACTTTGCCAGTTTTTACAAATATTCAAAACGAAGTAAACACTTTAGAACCCATTTTGGCCAGTATCTTAGGAGGTATGGCAGTAGGTACAGGTTGTGGTATTATTTATCGAATTGGAGGCTCTACAGGTGGTTTTGATATCCCTCCTCTAATTCTTAACAAATATTTCAAATTTAAGTTGTCTCGTTGTTTTTTTGTTCAAGATGGTTTATTAGTTTTACTTGCTTTAATCGCTAAATTTTCTCTTAATCATGTTCTAGTTGGTCTTATTTCTGTTTTTGTTTGTTCATGGTTTGTAGAAATTACACAAGTTTCGGGCCAAAAATGTTATATTGCTGAAATTATATCCGATCAATACGAAGCAATTAATCAAGCGATTTTAGAAAAACTAGATCGTGGAACAACTTTATTTTTTGCTAAGGGTGGATATACACAACAAGATAAAGTTGTCATTAAAGTTGTTATTCCCAAAAAACAATATCATGATTTGATGCAAATTGTCATTAATGCTGATAAAAATGCTTTTATGTCTTTACAAACAACCTCAGATATTTTTGGTTTTGGTTTCAAAAGATATGAATAAAGGAGAAACAAGATGACTAAAATTTTAGATGGAAAAATTGCAGCACAAGCAATCAAAGAAGAATTAAAAGAAAAATATTTATCATTCAAAGAAAAATTAAAACTAGTTATTATTCATAGTAATAAACCGGATAGTGCTAGTTATTTGAATGCTAGAAAAAAAATTTTTAAAGAATTCAATGCAGAACTTGAAGAAATTTTAATTTCTAATGAAACAAAAAAAGAAGAGTTGTATGCTATTTTAGATAATGTCAATCAAGATTATTCTGTAGATGGCATTATGCTTGATCGTCCATTACCCTCATCTTTTCATGAACAAGATTTTTTATCTTATATTTCACCTCAAAAAGATGTAGATGGTTATACCTATACCAATTTAGGAAAATTAATGAGTAATCAACCTTGTTTAAATGCTTGTACCGCTATGGCAGCAATTTCATTAGTCGAATATTATAACATTCCTCTTGAAGGTAAAAATGTTTTAATCATTGGAAGATCAGTTAATGTTGGTAAACCTCTCGCCCTTTTACTTTTAAACAAAAATGCTACCGTTACCATTGCCCATTCCAAAACGAAAGATTTAATCAAAATAGCCAAGAAAGCTGATATTATTTTTACTTGTGTCGGCAAGGCTAATTTTATAACCAAGGATTTTGTCACAAAAAAAACAATTTTGGTTGATATTGGGATTAATTTTGATGAAAATCATAAACTTTGTGGCGATGTTTCTAAAGAATGTTATCCTCTTGTGCAAGCTTATAGTCCGGTCCCAGGAGGAGTTGGTGTATTAACCAATTTAATGCTGATGAAAAATCTTTATGATGCGCATCAGAATGGAGTGATTCAAAATGAACAAAATTCCTTATAAACTTCATGATTTTGTGATGATGAAAAAGGCTCACCCTTGCCAAAATCGAGGGAATCGTTGGCAAATCATTCGCATGGGGGCAGACATCAAAATTCGATGCATGAGTTGTGGAAATATTATTATGTTAACGAGAAGTCACTTTGAAAAAAATTTAAAAAAGAATTTAACAGAAGAAGAAAATAAAAAATTGGATATTTAATCCAATTTTTTTGCTTTTATCCAAACATATTGTTTTTCTCTTCGTGTTAATAAAGACCAACATGAATGACAAATCGTGCAATTCAAATCCTTTTCATCTTTTAAAATCATCATACTCCCACAAACCGGGCATTTTTTATCATAAATAATATGCATTCCTTCTAAAGTTGAACCTAATGCATAAATAAAATCAATAAACGTTTCATTTTTTGTTGTTTGAATAGAAAAAACTTGCGAAAAGTCCAAATCATCTGCTGTGATGATATATGCCATATCATATTTTTTTTCTTGTTGATATTTTTTGATGAATCTATCTAACTGTGTTTGACTAAAAGAAGATTCAAAACTAGGAACAACTTGAAAAAACAATTTACAGCTTAAAGTTTCTTCTTGATCCATATTCATCTGAATAATTTGAATTTCAAAAGAAAATTTTGGTAAAGTATTAATGAATAAAAGAACATCTTCTTTAAAAAAAGTAGCATTTTTTAATTCTAAACATCCATCTAAATCATAACTAAATCCCTTTTTTTCTTTTGAATCTGGTTCATCAAAGCCGGCTTGATGCAAAGCTTCAAACAATTTTAAAATTACAAAATTAAAATATATTATAGAATCTATTTTAGCAATAGCATAAGTATCTTTTAATTTTTTATAAAATTTATAACAATAATTATAATTTGGTTCATTGATAATAATGTTAGTCATTTGAATATTTTCTTGAATATCTTTTTCTTTGCTGCAAACTAAATATAATGTCGAATTTTTTAATTGCATCATTTTCTTTTCCAATTGATATAATTGATTATAAAGTTTTGCTGTTTCATCTTCATTAATCGTTAAAACACTAAATTTTTGTCGATGATAACGTTTATATGCACTAATTTCATCAACACGCTGATACGATACATCAAAAGATTTAAAAGTTTGGTAAACACTTCCCATTTCTTTTGATAGTTGATAAATATACGTTTTAATAAAAATATGGAGTTTATCAATAAGTAATTTAATGAATTTATTTTCATAAATCGCAATATCATCTTCTATAGCATTCGTATGAATAAATTCTACAGAATATTGCCCATTTTCTTTTTCTTTCCATAATTTAGAATCTTTAATCGTCATATGTATCGCTTGTCGATCCATTTTACTCGCATCTTCTGCCCGTTTAACATCCTTGATATATTTGACGTTAATCCGTAAATTATTCGTTATTGCTTGGATCTTTTCAATAACTTTTTGACATTTTGTTATCCATTCTTTTTCTAATGGGTATGACCCTTGCGTCATGATGATTCTTTTATATTTTAAATCAGATAAAAAACTTTTATAATAAAACTCTTGAGGGTATTTTTCAGTAATTTGATGAACAAGTGTTTCTATAAATGCGTATTCTTTTTCGTTCATAAATAAATCCCATTTATATTAATTTCTTTAGCATTTTTGTAATTGTCATTTCTGTTTTTATAAAAGTATTTTTCCCATATGTTTTTGTAATCATCGTTTTTAATTGCATGAGTCCATCTTTAATAAAATCTTCATAACGACCATTTAATTTATTTAAAACTTTTTGACTAAACATTAAATCTAATGCTTCTTCTTTTGTTCCACCTAAAGCAACATAAACAGGAACCATTGTTTTGATTTGATTCATAATCCGATTTCCAAATGTAATTTCTAAATTTTCAAAAGTAAAATTAACAATTTCTAAGAATTTTTTTAATTCTACTGCTGTCAAATTGTTTTCTCTTTTAGCAATGGCTTTTTGAAATAATTGATTTAAGCGGTTAGAAGATAAGTGAATAGGTTCACTACTTACAGTTGTCATAATCTTTTCATTCCGATCTTCAAAATTTAAAACAACAGCGCGATCATAAACTTTATCAGTAATAATGAATGTTGAATCATCTTTATTTGCCGTTCCAAAAAACCAAGTGTTTTCAGGAATCACAATCATTCCATCTTCTAATTTTTTAGGAGGAACGACATTGGATTTTAACTGCATTAAATTAATTTTCCAAGAATCAGAAGGATACTCTAATACCGATAAGAAATCAGCAAAATAATATTCTACCCGAGATAAATTCATTTCATCTAAAACCATGATATTAATATCATTAATTTTATAATTTGCTTCATATAAGTGTTTTAAAAAGTTAGTCTCTTTAAAAGATTTTGAAAAATCGTTATAATAGCCCAAAATATCACTTCTATCTCTCCATGTTGCTTGAACAGGAGCAAAGAAAGCTTCTTCACCAATAAATTTAGCAAAATAACGAGGTAAAGAAGATTTACCCGTTCCACTTAATCCTTCTAAAATAATGAGACGAGAGGCACTCATTCCTGCTATAAAACCTCTTAAAATAGGTAAATCAAAATATAAATTTTCCTGATTTGAAAGATAAGATTGAAATCTTAAAACGATATCGGAAAGATTTAAAGGATCATCTTGTACTAAAAGTGGAGGATTATTTTCATATTTTTTATCAATTGCATCTAATCCTGGAAATAAATTCATTGCCTCAATTTGATTTTGAACTTGATTCGTTGTTTCTTCTATCTCCTTTTCTGGTTGCTTTTGATTCACTTTTTTTACAGTTGGCATAAAAACAACTTTTACAAAATAAACAAGTCCATATAAAATTAAAACGATGATTCCACCAAAAATGATAAAAGCACACAATCCATAAAAGAATTCTTTAAAAAATAAACGATTGGCAGAAATGTTAAGAATTAATCCACATACAACCAAAATTAAAAGTGTGCCAATAACACAAGCAATGGGTGTAATTATTTTTAAAGTTTTATTTTTTAAAACTTTATCTT
>OLGD01001447.1_pt1 | contig 35377 bp, 40 predicted proteins | sample 1605311 | NCBI WGS metagenome assembly OLGD01 (sample SAMEA3888917, study PRJEB22519) | human gut metagenome | biome: human gut; feature: human-associated habitat; material: faeces | place: Denmark | collected 2010
TAATAACATATCTTATATCAGTTTTTTCAGTTTACACAAAACTTGAAACTCTCTCAAATCCTTTGACAGAGACAGCCGATAGGCAAAGAAAAACCGCCGCTATGGTGTTACCCATAATCGGCGGCTTACATAGTTTGATTAGTGTTCCTGCTTTTGAATGACGGTTATCTGGAAATCCTTTGCGCCTATCAGCGTTTCCTGCTTGCATTTCGGACAGTACAGAGGATAGTTTATCAATACGGTATCTTCCCGTATTTTATTGTGTGTTTTCCTGCCGCAGATGGGGCAGATTATCCATTCTGTTTGCATATTCTAATCCTTACTTGTTTTTCTCAATATCTTGCCAGTTGGCGTTGTTTAGGATTTCTGCATTTTCGCCGAAAAATGCGTTTCCCGCTTCAATGTCTCCTTTAAGATAATACATAAACCAAGCGGTCATATAACCGTCAGCAGACCGAAGCATATCGCCATGATCTTTTCCCTCCTGTCTTGCAATGACCTTATCCACATTATCTGGTACAGCGTCATAACATTCAATTAACCACCACAACGGACAAATTCCCTGTGCTTTTCCCTCTGGCAGCGTTTCGGAATACTCCGCCATATTGCCTGCGTCTAAATCCTTTGTTCCAGCTACCATAAATATCGGAATCTGAACATTTGATAGGTTGCAACTCCAGCCACCATCATTTTTATTCATTTCATCGGCATGATATCTTGAAGTGGTGCTTGCCACCCAAATTGCCTTGTACATATTTCCGTTGGATTGTTCCGTTACAGCATTAATAGCTCCCACACCGCCTTGCGAATGTCCTGCAACTCCAATATTTTCAGTATCTATTTTCTTGTAGAAATCGCTGTCTTTATCCTCATTCAAGCTGAGAATAAAATTTAGTGTTGCTGCGGAAGATTCACCAGTACGGGAATTATCATCTTCATTGCCAACCACTATAAACCCCCAAGAGGCGAGGTGTTTAAACACTTCTTTGTATTGTGAAGCCTTTACGCCTGTACCGTTCGCCATTATAACAAGAGGATATGTAATTCCATCTTGCATTTCAGACGGATACCAAACTTCGTACTTTTTCCATATCTTCCCGTCCGTATTAAATTCCGTATAGGAAACATCATAAGAACCGAGTGCCGTATATTTTGTTTCAATTTCGCCTTTTGGTTCGGAATATTTCCAATAGTTTTCATTTCGATGATTTATTATTCCGAAAAGCACGCTACATCCACCGACAGTCAGAATAATCACTGCTATAACAATAAATAAAATAATTTTTACCATCTTTTTCATTGTTCCTCTCCGTGTTCATTCATGTAGGTATTGAGATATTCTTCAACCTTGTTCATGTACTGAGCATAGCACTTATTATCATTCTGCAAAGCATGACCCGAATGAGGAAATTCTATATACTCGTGAGTTACACCGTTTTCCTCTAACGCTTTTATTAAATGTTTGGAAGAATCAAATGGGCATACCTTATCATAAACGCCATAGGCACATACGGTAGGCACAGTATTTTCATTTACCCACATATAAGCAGAAATATCTTTAATGACTTCCTCATACTCCGCTGTACCAAGTATTTCGGGAGTAATTTCTTTTCCTGCCATGATACCAAACAGTCCTGCCGCAGCTTCGGGACTTTTGTCTAATCCGTAAGGAGTCCAATCTTCAGCATAAAAACTGGCGGGACCGACAGCTTCAAATACCATCTTCACAGGAACTGGGGAAGTATCTGCATCACGGTAAGCATACAGAAGTGCAAGACAGCCGCCTGCCGAGCCACCCGAAATTGCCATACGGTCAACATTGTAGCCGAGTTTTCTTGCTTCCTCCACCACGAACGGGATACTTGACTTAATCTCCTCGGATTGTGAGTAAACACTGGCTTCGGAATTGGTATCATCACGAAGAGTATAGTTAATTCCTGCCGCTACATAGCCCTTAGAACAAAGCCATTGTAACATTTCCTTATCGTCTGCTTTATCGCCTGTGGTAAACCCACCTGCATGAAGATAAACAACTAATCCATAGGTTTCCTTTGTACTGTCGGCAGGAACATACAAGTCAAATTTGTTTGCTTCCTGCTCTCCGTAGGAAAGGTCTGTGTAAACCCTTCCAACCGTATCGCTCCAAACTACTGAATACTTTTTCATTTCGGGTGATGTATAGGTCATTTTGAAAATAACAGAACCTGCAAATGACACAATAAATACCACAACACATAGAAAAATGAACAATCCTGTTTTTCTTCCTTTCCGTTTTTCTTTGCTCATAAGAAATTACCTCCAAATAGCGACCCGCCGACCATCAAGTTGATAAAAGCCCTAAAAGCCAGTCTTCCTAAAATAATACCGATGATTGCAACAATTATTAAAATTAGGATTCGTTTTTGCACAAGTGTCATATTTCGTTTTCCTCCTGTAATCCAGTTTGCTATTGACATTCTTATTTTGGTTCATTATAATGATGATACGATTATATCACCGATATAATTGTATCATCAAGTCTTGAAATGTCAATAGGAGGGACGAAAATGAGACAAACAAGGAAAAATGTATCACCGATGAGCAACGAAGGACGCAATGCCTATGTAATAAAACATTTGACCGATGCTTTTTTTTCGCTGCTTGCCAAAAAACCGATAGAAGATATTTCAATCAGCGAATTGGTTGATACGGCTGGAGTTGGAAGAGCTTCCTTTTACCGCAATTACGAGCGCAAGGAAGATATTCTGAAAGCGCATTTGGACACTCTTTTTCGTGAATGGACAGATGAATGGAATAAAAACAGCGAAATGCCTTTAAGTGAACAAGTCCGAATAATGATTTCCCATTTTGAAAAGCACCGTTCCTTTTACCAACTTCTAAACGAAAGAGGTCTTATCTATCTTCTGAAAGATGTTATTATCGGTATTTGCGGACCGAAACCAGAGTATGAAAAGACGCAAGCCTATGCTACGGCATTCGTCGCCTACACACTGTATGGCTGGATTGATGTATGGTTTCAAAGAGGAATGGTAGAATCTGCTGATGAAATTGCAGAATTATTTAAGGTTCAGGGACTTTAATATATGTTGAAGATATGAAACGGGAGACGGTATTTTATGTACCGCCTCCCATTTGTGCTATGCGAATATCAAATCAGCATTCACAATCTCCATAGCTTGGTTACGAATATTCTCCATTCGTCCTACCCACAGCATTTGGTTTTCTGCTTTGAGTGCTTCAGTTATTCCTTCTCTTTCGGTAAGTTGTTTTACCAACCATGAAAACATTTTTTCTGCTTGTTCGTCAATATCATTAAGATAAGTATTAAGTTTACCGCTGGTCAAAAGTGTTGTGTAAGTTATTTTCCTATGCTCTTGCAGATAACGTTTGTGCCGTTGCCCCCATATACCGATAGGTTTGTTTTCTTTTTCGGCTGGTAAGGTAAGGCATGGAATATAGTAATTTCCTTGCAGTTCATACCAAAGACCATTGTTTGTATCATAGATGTACTTGTTCATTTTGAAATCCTCCAGTATAATATATTCGCACATATGTCACAGTTTCTCGATTACCACACCTTGTTATATCTTGTTATGAGATTTTCTTGCCCTTGAATTTGCCCTTATGAGCAATCGGGGCAAGGGTAAAAATGTGTGAAACCGTATAAAGGGATAAGGCAGACACATTGCGATAAATCCTTTATCTTCAAGCGTTTTGGAGGATTTTGTTTTTTGGATACGGTGTAATTACCGGAGCTGTAACCGTGGTAAAGGCAATCAGGACCTGTCTTGAAAGATTCCGTTCCCAGACGGTTTATATGATTTTGGGGATGATGATTGGTTCCCTCTATGCGATTGGCATGGGGCCGACAACACTGGATATCCCTAAAACTCCATTAAATATCGGTAATTTCCATTTTGCTGCAGCGATTGCGGGCGTTGGACTGGTATTTGGGATGCAGATGATAAAGGTAAAAACGTTTAAAGGGCAAGAGATATGATGTTCACACCGAATTCGGTTGGGTTACAACAATAGAAAAGTTCAAATATCTATGCTATAATATTTGAAAAATCTAAATCTGTGTGGTGGATAAATGAAAACAGCAATTCAAACAATACGAACTGAAATAAGAAAACTTCCTCTTGAAAATGGCTGTAATCAAACGGACATTTCAGGTGTAATGGTTTACCGTTTCACAGAAGAAAAAGTTCAAATGCAATTTGTAGAAAATTCATATTTATATATCGTGCTTGACGGAATGCTTAGGCTTCACACGCCTTCGGGAATTATGGATTATATGGCAGGACAGTATTCGGTATCAAAAATAGATACTCCTTTAATGGGGACAGTTTTAAATTTTTCAGAACAACAGGATTTTTTAGCTCTTTCCATCGAGCTTACCGTAAATGATGTTATAACAACAGTTTTAAGTTTAGACAACGATTTGACAGAAAAGATTATGAATGAACAACTGGAGAGCCACAGGATGACTTTGTCAGATGAAGCGGTGATAGAATCTGTTTGTAAATTATTTTCTGGAGCATATAGGAAGATTCCATCAGAATTTATGAGAAAAAATATATTACGGGAGACTATTTATTACATTCTTTGCGGCTCCTGCGGTAAGCAATTTATTCAAAGTATCGTGAATATCAGGCAGGCAGACGAAATATACGAGGCAAACAGTTGGATTAAAGAAAATTTCCGAAATTCTTTTACCGTAGAAAATTTGGCAGAACAGAGAAATATGAGTGTGTCTTTATTTCATCAGAAATTTAAGAGTGCCGTAGGAATGGGACCGCTGCAATGTCAAAAGCGGCTGCGCCTTACGGAAGCCAGACGGCTGATGTTGGATGAGAATAAGAATGTGACAGAAGCTTCTGTTGAGGTTGGATATGAAAGCGTATCACAATTTATCAGGGATTATCGCAAGATGTTCGGTTCTGCCCCCAAAGAGGACATTTTAAACATTCAGAAGCATTTGAAGAATCCCTCTTCGAGGATACTTAAATGCCATGCTGCAATAAAGAAGAAATAAGCAATTTTTTTGCAGAAACAGGCAAGCATGAGGTGATACCTCGTTGATATACTATAGATGATACGAAGAAAATATAAATTTCGAATCAAATCTTAATAGTATGGAGGTCTTTCAAATGATTTTAACAGACGAAATATGTGATGAGTTGTGTGCCGCCGCAAGGGAAAAGAGCAGGGAAATTGGCATAGATATCAGCCTTGCGATAAGTGATGAAAATGGTTTGCCGAGAGTGTACCGCAGATATGGCGAAGCATTGGTGCTCAGCATTACACTTGTGCCTGGGAAAGCGTATACAGCCGCTGTTACGCAGTGTAAGACAAAGGATGTTGCTTCTGCTGCCGCAGAAGGTGCTTCCCTCATGGCAATTCAGACAAACGACCCAAGAATTACTCTTGTTGCAGGAGGTTACCCGTTATTTGTGAATGGTAAAATTGCAGGCGGAATCGGTATCGGAGGCGGAACGGAAGAACAGGATTGTGAAATAGCAGAATATGTAGTATCTGTATTTGAAAAGTTAGCCTGCTGACAGGGCTGAACAAAGAGAGTTATGGAAAATATCAGTAAATTTTGTACTTGTAAAAATCTGCACCAGAGAGAAATACCGAACTGCTTTTTTAATCTTATAGAAAATACGGAAGACAGAAAGGGCGATTCATTTGAGGATTTTGCAGAAATAATTAGCAGCAATAAGCGTAATCAAAAATAACAGATTGAGCTATATATTACAGCATTTGAGCCGCCGGAATTGTTAGGCGGCTCATTTTATACTGTTTTAATGCTATCTAGAAAGCGCTGAATGTCATCGTCTGGCTGTAACTGATACAGAATGCCATAAGGGATTGAAAAATCCCAATCCACAGGGATAGTGACTAACGAGGGATGAACTTCAGCCCAGCATTCGAGTGTAAGCAGAACGTGCAGTGTCTGCACACAGCGGTTGAAAACGCTCATGTCGTAAAATTGGGAGGTATCCTCTGTTTTGATCAGGGGATGCTTTTCAATTTCATCCCTGACCATATCTACCACTGCAGAGTCTCCACGTTTTCCAAGCATGAGTGTCTCGCCATAAAGATCTTTTATGGTAAGGAGTTTTTTGTGTGCCAGAGGATGCTCCCTTGGAACAGCGATACACTGACGGTACGTTCCAAGTTGCTGGAAATTACAGCGGTCCAACCATTGTATGGAATCACAGGCAGCAACCACAAAATCAAATTTTTCCCCAAGGGCGGAAATTTCGGACAGAATATTGCTGTGATCAACCTCAAAAGGGACGATATGCAGCCGGTAATCCGGAAACAGGTGATTGACTTTATACCATAGATCCATGAAAGGCTTGCAGGGGTTTAAGAGTGAGGTTCCTACATAAAATGTAGTCAGGTCTGCGGTCATAGCCTGGTGGGCTTCTGCAATCGCTTTTTCAGAGTATTCAAATAATATTTTGGCGTGTTTGTATATGACCCTGCCAGCCGGAGTCAGTAGGATTCCATGGTTTGTCCGGTCAAAGAGCTGCATGTTCAGATGGTTTTCTAACGCATTCATTTGTTTTATGACCGCGGTTGAGGAAATAAAAAGTTTTTCGGCGGCTTTATTAAAGCTACCACTGTCTGCAACACATACAAAGCTGGTTAACTGGGAATTTATCATAAGGCGCTCCTTTGGTCAATATAAGGACAGTTCGTTGGAAGTGCTGCTCTTATGTTTGCTATAACTTTTGGTTTTAACTATTGTAAAATATTGGTTCTTCCCTGTCAAGAGTGTGCATGGTAAAGTAAGAGCACAGAGCAGACGAAACATCTTCCGGAAGTCTCTTGATGCGCAGAAAAATGCGCAATAATATTGAAAGGAGATATTTATGGCCCAGTTAATTGCATATTTTTCTCGTGCAGGAGAAAATTATCTGAATGGGGCGATCAAGAATCTGACTGTTGGCAATACGGAAATTGCCGCCAAAATGATTTCAGAAATAACGGGCGGTGATTTATTTCAGATCGTACCGGTTCATGCTTATTCCGATGATTATAATGAGTGTATTTTCGAGGCACAGGATGACCAGCGCCGTGATGCCCGTCCGGACTTGAAGGAATATCCAGACAATCTGGACGCGTATGACACGATTTATCTCGGCTTCCCTAATTATTGGGGAACTATGCCGATGTGCGTATTTACTTTTCTGGAGCATTTTGATCTTTCCGGAAAGACGATCAGGCCTTTTTGTACACATGAGGGCAGTGGTATGGGGCACAGTGAAGCAGATATCAAGCGTTTATGCCCTCATGCAAGGATTGAGAAAGGGCTGGCAATTCACGGTGCAGACGTATCCCACGCCGGAAAAGCATTGGGAAATTGGATAAAGAAATAAAAATCGAGGAGGAACCCAAAATGGAATATGTAACTTTAAATAACGGGATCAAAATGCCGATTCTCGGATATGGTGTTTATCAGGTGGATGCGGAAGAAACAGAACGCTGTGTACTGGATGCAATCAGTGTGGGCTATCGCCATATTGATACGGCGCAGGCATATGGTAATGAGGAAGGTGTGGGAAATGCCATCGAAAAATGCGGTGTTTCCCGTGACGAACTGTTTATTACTACAAAGGTCTGGATTTCTAATGCAGGATATGAAAAGGCAAAGGCTTCGATTGAGGAATCCTTGAAAAAGCTGAAAACAGACTATATTGACTTATTGCTGATTCATCAGCCTTTTAACGACTATTATGGCACTTATCGTGCCATGGAGGAAGCCTATAAAGCAGGCACTGTCCATGCGATCGGTGTATCCAATTGCTATCCTGACCGTTTGATTGACCTGTGCCGGTTTGTTGAAGTGAAGCCAGTGATTAATCAGGTAGAAACTCATGTGTTCCAGCAGCAGGCAAAGGCGCATGAGGTTATGGAAAAATATGGTGTGCAGCATGAGAGCTGGGGGCCGTTTGCAGAGGGGTGTAATGACTTTTTCAGCAATCCGGTCTTGAATGAAATTGGCAAAAAGTACGGTAAGAGTGCGGCACAGGCAGCGCTTCGCTATCTAATCCAGAGCAATGTAGTAGTAATTCCGAAATCTACCCATAAAGAACGTATGGTTCAGAACATGGATGTCTTTGATTTTTCCTTATCAATGGAGGATATGAAGGCAATAAAGGAATTGGATCAGGGAGAAAGCCTGTTCTTCTCACACTATGATTCGGACACAGTTGAATTTTTGACAGGACTTGGAAAATAAGTAACAGGAAACCTGATTCTAAAAGAATAAAAGGGCAATAAATAAAATGAAAGATGTAATGATTTTAACAGGTGCAGGCCAGATTGGTATGGCAATTGCCCGCAGAATGGGCTACGGAATGAAAATTGTTGTAGGTGATAAGAAGCTGGAAAATGCACAGACGATCGCAAAAATTATGAACGATGCAGGATTTGATACGGTGTCTGTGGAAATGGATTTATCCTCTCGTGAGTCCATTATGAATTTGATTGCGGAAGCACAAAAATATGGTGAAATTGCCATGCTGGTGAATGCAGCAGGTGTTTCACCCAGTCAGGCTCCTGTCGAGGCAATTCTGAAGGTAGATCTGTATGGCACAGCTGTTTTGTTAGAGGAAGTGGGAAAGGTTATCAAAAAGGGGGGTGTCGGAGTGACAATTTCCAGTCAGTCTGGTTGGCGTATGCCGGCATTGACAGCAGAGGAAAATGAACTGCTGGCTACGACTCCGACTGAAGAACTGTTGAAGCTCCCTCTGTTGCAGCCTGAGAATATCCGTGATACCCTTCATGCTTATCAGATGGCAAAACGCTGCAATGAAAAACGTGTTATGGCAGAGACTGTTAAATGGGGCAAACGGGGTGCCCGCATCAATGATATTGCTCCCGGTATTATTGTAACGCCTCTGGCTATTGACGAATTCAATGGTCCGCGCGGAGATTTTTACAAGAATATGTTTGCAAATTGTCCTGCCGGACGTCCGGGAACTGCGGATGAAGTTGCCAATGTAGCGGAGCTCTTGATGAGTGACAAAGGTGCGTTTATTACCGGTTCTACTTTCCTGATTGACGGAGGTGCAACCTCCAGTTACTTCTATGGTCCGTTAAAACCGAAGACATAATTCATCAGATGCGCCATGTTACTGTACTTGTGCAGTAACATGGCGCTATTTTTTTGATCCTTTTATTTCATAGGACATTTATGCATTTTGCCAGGGAGAATGGTGTTGCTATTGATTTGAAAAAAATGATCCTGATATTCCTACTACAGGTATGGCGGTTTTACATCAACAGTTTCTATTGGTACAGGCAATTGAAGAATGGATTGCAACACTTAAAAGAGAATTAGTGTAACAGATAGATGTACGAAAACATAGAATGCAGACATCGTAAACATTACAATTTCTTCCATATATCATAAGAAAAAATTCTGTTTTCCATTCATAAATCCTCTGTTTTACCTGCTATTCTATGATTGAATAAAAAACAGTCAGGAAACAGGAGGGGAAAAACATGACTGAACTTTCTATTATTGTCCCTTGTTATAATGAACAGGAGACAATTCCAATCTATTATGCAGCAGTAAAAAAAGTCCTTCATACAATGGATGTTTCGGCAGAAATTCTCTTTGTCGATGACGGTTCCAGGGATCAGACCTTTGCTATATTAAAACAACTTTCAGAAAAAGATATGTCCTGTAAATATCTTTCTTTTTCCAGAAACTTCGGAAAGGAGGCTGCGATCTATGCAGGACTTTCCAATGCTGTTGGGAATTATACGGTTGTGATGGATGTGGACCTACAGGATCCGCCCGACTTATTGCCGCGCATGTATCAGATTTTAAAGACAGAACCCTATGATTGTGTAGCTGCCAGACGGACAACAAGGGAGGGGGAACCAAAACTCCGTTCTTTGCTCTCCGATTGTTTCTACAAAGTAATCAATAAACTTTCCAAAACAGAGATCGTCGCCGGCGCCAGAGATTTCCGGATGATGAACAGGCGGATGACAGATGCAGTGTTAGAAATGAGCGAATATAACCGCTTTTCCAAAGGGATCTTCCAGTGGGTTGGATTCCGGACGAAATGGCTGGAATTCGACCATACAGAGCGCTGTGCAGGGGAAACAAAGTGGCCGATGCGAAAGCTGATCTCGTATTCTCTGGAAGGGATTACCGGATTTTCCGTGGCACCGCTGTCCCTGGCCTCCATTATGGGCGTTGTATTCTGTCTATTATCGTTTTTAATGATTGTTTTTATTGTGATTCGGACTTTATTATTCAAAGACCCGGTCGCGGGATGGCCTTCGATGGCATGTATCATCTTTTTTGTCAGTGGTATCCAGCTTTTTTGTACAGGAATTGTAGGAGAATATCTGTCTAAAACGTATCTTGAGACGAAGCATCGTCCAATCTACATTTTGAAAGAATCAAATTGTACGGATCTTTCGGCACAGCAGAAGGGAGCGGTGGAATATGATACGGCGAAGAGATAAAATTCCCCTTTTTCTGGCGGCAGGATGCTGCTTTCTGTGTTGGTTGTTTGTGATGCGGCAGGGCGTTTTTGGTTCAGAAATTGACTGGATCAGCCAACACAGTGTTCTGCCGGATTATTTCCGTCAACGTTTCTACGATACGAAGGAATTGTTTCCAAGCTTCGCGCCGAACCTTGGCGGAGGACAGAACATCTATCATTTTTCCTACTATGGGCTTTACAGTCCCATTCTTCTGATCTCGTATCTTTTACCCTTTGTGAAAATGAGCGACTATATCATATACAGCAGCATTTGCTGCTATATAAGTTCTGTTGTCCTTTTTTACCTGTGGATTCGAAAAAAGTGTGAGAGTAGGGTAGAAGCAGTGGGAATCGCCTGCATGTTCGGACTTGCAACTCCGCTGTTGTATCACGCTTATAATCAATTGATGTTTGTAAATTACATGCCGTTTCTTTGTTTGGCCTTGATGGGAACCGACCGTTATATGGAAAAGAAAAGAAGTAAAATGCTGGTAATCGGAACTTTTTGTATGACACTGACCAGTTTTTATTTCAGCATTGGAGGAATGTTGGTTCTGATTTTCTATGGAAGCTCAGAATATTGCAAGCAGGCAAAACCACTTACCATGCGGGGATTTTTGGCCTGTGGAACGGGCCTTCTGTTCCGTCTGGGTATCAGTATTCTGATGAGCGGTGTTCTTCTGATTCCAACAGCCTGTGCACTCGGCGGCGGCAGAACCGGAAAAATCGGACTTCAGCCTGCATGGTTCTTACCAGACTTTTCCCCGCTGCGGATTCTCTACAGTCCCCATGGTCTGGGACTTACTTCCTTTGCATTGACGGTACTGCTTACAGGGGTATTCTATCAGAGCTGGAAGGAGCGTTTGTTATCGTTGGAGCTGTTGATGTTGCTTCTGTTTCCGGTATTCGGATATTTGCTGAACGGAGGACTATATAGTAAGGATAAAGTTTTTATTCCTTGTCTTCCGGTAATTTGTTCTCTGATCATTCCTTATCTGAAAGAACTCAGGAAAAATGGAAAAAAGCTGCGGTTTGTGCTCCCCTATCTGATTACTCCGGCACTGATTAGCATAAGCTGCTCGGAATCAGGATTTGCAAAATACTGGATCTATTCTTTTGGTGAAGCCGTTCTAATGATTCTTTTATTTATAATTCTGCTCCATTTTCAGAAAACAGTTCTGCTTCCGTATTGTGCCGGTGTGGTACTGTTGATTACAGGATATGGAATCAATACAATTGCGGATGTATCGGTAGAAAAAGATTTTTATCAGGAGACTACGTCCACCGTATACCGTGATCTGATGCAGGAAATTGCCGGGAAAGACTCTGCATTTTACCGGATGGAGCAACTTGGAAGTAATACAGAAAATAAAGCGAATCTGAATCGGATTCATACTTTGAATCAGTATGTCAGCAGCCTGTATTCTTCTTCTTACAATCCATTTTATCAAGCGTTTCGTAAGGAAACGATGGCATTAAATGAGCCTTTTCGGAATGATATGATGCAGTCTGTGACGGATCATCCGATGTTTCTTTCCTTTATGGGAGTCAAATATCTGATTTCGGATGAGCCTTTGGCGGGATATCAACTGTTTTTGGAGAAAGACGGGCATAAGGTATGGAAAAACGAGTATGCCGCACCAGTTATTTATGCTACGAATCAGCTTATGGAAGAGAATCTTTATAAGGCGTTGAAGTTTCCGCAGAACCAGTCGGCGCTTTTAGAAACTGCCGTTGTACCAAAGCGTCAAAATAGCCCTGTAAAAGAGTCTGGAACTGTAAGGAACAATCAGAGTTTCAAAGATATAACCTTTACGTTACCGGATACGGAGCAAGACGCTTTGAAGATTGAACCGATTGCAGGCGGTTATGAAATTACTGCCAAGAAGGCATCGAAAGTTACGGTGGATCTTGCATCAGACAACGCCGATGAGTTATTGGCTTTGGATTTTCAGGTGGAAAATCTGCATCCCTCCAGGGATATGTATATCAAATTGGAAAATCAGACGAACCGCTTAAGTGCCAGTCAACATGTTTACGCCAATCATAACGATGAATTTACGTACCTGATTACAAAACAGCCGAATGACTGTCAGGTTACTCTGACTTTTGGAAAAGGGAACTATCGGATTTCTCGTATCATGGCGTATACCGGTTCTTTAAGCCAAATCCAGAAAGACGGACTCTATCAGAATCCTTTTCACATAAATTGGCGGGAATCAAAAGGGGATCAGATCCAGGGCAGCATCACTGCTTCGGAGGGCAGTTACCTGATTACAAGCATTCCCTTTGATAAAAACTTTTCCGTTTTTGTGGATGGCAGGAAGGTTCCGACAGAGATCGTGAATACGGCGTTTCTCGGGTGTAAACTAACAGAAGGGAAGCATCAGGTTCAAATCATTTACCATGCAGGAGGATTGACACCTGGAATTTGGGTCAGTTTTCTGGGGGGATTCTTATTTTTGGTTGTGGAATGGATTACATTTCGAAGAAAAAAAGTCATCTCCAAGGTACCTTGACAATTTCTGCTGGGTATGGTTATAATATCAAGGTACCTAAAAGATGGAGGAAAACAATTTTATGAAAAAGAATGAATTACAGCAGGCTCATTATCAAACCGTCGGTATTCATGATAAGCTTATTATCAATCTGCGTGATCTAAGCCATATTATGCGCTTTTTATACGAAGGTAAAGGAAGTCAAAAACGTATACTGATTATTATGAATGAAGTCGGCATTATTACCCAGCGGGAACTGACCGAACGGCTCGGAATACAGCCAGGTTCCGCCAGCGAAGTAATTGCAAAGCTGGAAGATGCAGGGTATATTATGCGCACTCCGAGTAAAACAGATCGAAGGACAATGGATATTGAACTTACTGAAACAGGTAAGGTGTCAGCGTTGGAGGCTGCCGGTCAGCGGAACAGACGGCATGAGGAAATGTTTTCCTGTCTGTCAGCCGATGAAAAGGACACCTTGCTTTCCTTACTTGAAAAAGTAAATACAGACTGGAAAAGACGCTATCAGGAAGTGGAAAAGAAGCACAAACACTGCGATCATCGCCGCGGATGTCACGGGCATCGTGGTCAAAAGCACCACTAAAAGAAGGGGATTTTCTATGTGGAACTATATAAGAAGGTATCTGCATTTTGCTGTTCTCGCAGGCTTATTTATGGTTGGTGAAGTTCTGATGGATTTGATTCAGCCTGGGATCATGAGTCAGATTGTTGATGATGGTGTGCTTGGATTGAATAACGGTGGTGTGGGTAATCTGAATTTAATCTGTCAACTTGGCCTCTACATGATAGGTCTCGTATTATTTGGCGGTCTTTGTGGATCACTTAACAATGTTTTTGTACATCTGTCCGCACAGAATATCGGAAACGAAATCAGGAAGGACTGTTTTTGCAATATTATGACCTTTTCCTTCCCGCAGCTTGATAAATTTGGTACGGGTTCTTTAGTAACAAGAGTAACCAATGACATTACACAGGTACAGACTTTTGTATCACTGTTTGTGCGTGGTATGATTCGTACATCACTGCTCACCTTCGGAAGTATGTACTGCATGTTCCGTTTGAATCAGAATTTCGGGTTGATCGTGTTGTGCGCTTTTCCGTTTATCGTTGGATGCCTTGCCTTCTGCCTGTCAAAAGCCAACCCGCTGTTTTCTAAATTGCAGATGCAGCTTGATTCTATAAATTCGATTATGCAGGAGGATGTATCCGGCATCCGCGTCATCAAAGCCTGTGTGCGGGAAGCTTATGAAAAGATTCGTTTTGGAAAGGCTAATGGTGAACTGATCAAGACACAACTGCAGGTGCTTATAATCTTTGCTTTTATGAATCCTGTCATCAATGCATTGATGTACATTGTTGTTGCAGTAATTTTGCTGGTGGGTTCTTTTGAAGTTGGCACCGGCGAAGCAACGCCAGGTAATATCATGGCAGCTATCACTTATACTACACAGCTTCTCAATGGCATTTTAATGTTAGTTATGTTGTTTCAGAATATTTCCAGAGGTATTGCTTCATGGAAACGTGTAAAAGAAGTACTGTACAGTGAACCGGAACTGAAGGACGGAACCTGCAGCGGGGAAAGCGGACAGCATGGAGAAATCGAATTTCGTGACGTATCCTTTCGCTATCCCGGCAGCAGTCAGATCGTGCTTGACCATATTAACCTGACGGTATATAAAGGAGAAACCATTGCCGTGATGGGCGCAACCGGCTGCGGAAAAACTTCACTGGTAAACTTAATCCCTCGTTTTTATGATGTTACAGATGGCGCTGTTCTTGTGGATGGGATTGATGTCCGGGAATACAAGCAAAAAGTATTGCGGGAAAAGGTTGTTGTCGCTATGCAGAAGAGCGAATTGTTTCGTGCATCTATAAACGAAAATATTGCATGGGGGATGCCGGATGCATCGGTGGAGGTTGTGAAAGCTGCTGCCGTAACTGCGCAGGCGGATGACTTTATTTCATCTGCACCTGATGGATACAATACAATTGTTGCAGAGCGCGGTATGAGTTTATCCGGAGGTCAGAAGCAACGTCTGTCAATTGCAAGAGCTGTTTTGAAATCAGCTGAAATTCTGATTTTTGATGATTCCACCAGTGCACTTGATTTAAAAACAGAGGCGAATTTCTATGAGGCCTTACAGAAATCAAACCCGCAAAGTACCAAAATTATCATTGCACAAAGGATTGCTTCCGTGCGAAGAGCTGACAGAATCGTTGTTCTGGAACACGGCAGAATTTCAGCCTGCGGTTCCCATGAGGAATTGATGAAATCTTGTGCAGCATATCAGGACATTTATCATTCGCAAATTGGAGAGGAGAACGAGAGCGATGGGCGGAAATAACAATCAGAAGCTGGCAGATCGGAATATTCCAGGTATGAACCGCAATCAGCGCTTTGCCGAGGTGCAGCATGCAGATGATGTTGGTGCGGCATTAAAACGTATAGCTGCTTATTTTGCACATGAAAAAATAATGCTTATTTGTATGCTTGCTATTGTGGTTTTCGGGACACTCTGCGGTGTTTATGCGCCGGGTCTGCAAAGCAATGTTATTGATATTATAGCAGGAACAAGGGAGGGAAGTCTTACTTACACCTTGATTTTTATGTTAATCGTCTATTTACTTTATAGCGGAAGCCAATTGCTGCAGGGTTTCTTCAGTGCCAGGCTTAGTCAGCGGATTGTCAGGCGGATGCGGGAAGAATTATTCGGAAAAATTGTAGAGTTGCCTGTTCGCTATCTTGATACCCATTCACATGGTGATGTTATGAGCAGGATGACCAATGATATTGAAAATATCTCTACTACGGTTTCACAGTCTTTGCCGTCTCTGTTTTCGGGTATACTCACGATCATTGGCACAGCAGCGATTATGCTGTGGTACTGTTGGCAGCTTGCGCTGTTAAGTTGTGCAACCGTTCTTCTGACACTGCTGGCAACCAAAATTCTTTCGGGGAATGTACGCAGGTTTTCACGCAAACGTCAGATGCTGCTTGGACAGCTTAATGGTACCGTAGAGGAAATGGTTTCCGGTTACCGCACTGTGGTTGCCTATAATCATCAGGATATCACAGCAGAGAATTTTTGTGCGACCTCTGATTCTCTTACAAAAGCCGGAATTAAGACGGATATATTCAGTGGCATTATGGGACCTGTCATGAACTGCATAGGTAATATCGGGTTCGTTATTATCGCAGCATTCGGTGGATATTTTTCCATAAACGGGTTGATTTCGGTAGGTGTTATTTCCGCTTTTATTGTCTATGCAAAACAGTTCAGCCGGCCAATCAATGAAATTGCTCAGATTTATGGTCAGCTGCAAACTGCCATTGCCGGTGCAGAGCGTGTGTTTACCGTGTTGGATGAGGAAAACGAGGAAAAGACCGGCATAGATTTGAAGGAAGGGGAAAGCGCAACCGTTACATTCAAAGACGTAAGTTTTTCTTATGAGCCGGAGCAACCGGTTATTCATAATTTTTCATTAACGGTACCTTCCGGTAAGAAAGTGGCACTTGTTGGTGCGACAGGCAGCGGAAAAACGACTGTGGTTAATCTGTTGATGCGGTTTTATGATATTGACAGTGGTGAAATTCTTATTAACGATCAAAATATCAGAGACATTTCGCGGGAGAGTATTCGGCGGAATGCAGCCATTGTTTTACAGGATACGGTTTTGTTCTCAGATACGGTTCAAAATAATCTAAAGTATGGAAATGAAAATGCAGGTTTTGAAGAAATTGAAAAAGCAGCGGAAATGAGTCGCTGCAAAGAAATGATTGAAATGTTATCACAGGGATATGATACGATTTTGACTAATTCCGGCGCAAACATCAGTCAGGGACAACGGCAGCTTCTTGCTATTGCACGCGCCTTTGTTGCTGACCCCAAAATTCTGATTTTGGATGAGGCAACCTCTAACGTAGATACCCGTACTGAGAAGGCGATTCAGGACGCCATGCAGCTTGTTATGCAGAACCGCACGAGCATCATAATTGCACATCGGCTTTCGACGATTCGCGATGCGGATATGATTGTCGTAATGGATCACGGCGAAATCGTGGAAAGCGGAGATCATGATACACTGATTCTAAAGAAAGGAACGTATTACGACTTGTATATGACGCAATACGCAGGTTTTGGAATATGAGCTCAGTTGAAGCCGGGAAGTATTGTCAGGAATAAAAGACAAAAGAGCGTTTTTTCGCTTCGGAATAGTTTACATTTTCAAAAAGAAAAGTTATAATGAATTCCGGAACGCGGTCTGCGTTTCAGAAAGGATTTCACTCATATGAAAATAAATCGTAATGATCCCTGCTGGTGCGGAAGCGGAAAAAAATATAAACAATGTCATCTGGGGCTGGATGAAAAAGTCATGTTATACAGTCAAAAAGGCTTTCTTGTTCCGAGTCATTCTATTTTGAAGACGCAGGAACAAATAAACGGTATCCGTGAAAGCGGAAAGGTCAATATTGCTGTGCTTGATTACGTGGCGGAACATATAAAGGCAGGCATAACAACGGAAGAAATTGATCAGCTGGTTGTCTCTAAAACCAAAGAACTTCACGGCATCGCAGCACCGCTTGGGTTTGAAGGATATCCCAAAAGTGTATGCACGTCTGTTAATGACGAGGTATGCCACGGAATCCCTGATACGAAACATGTGCTAAAAGAAGGAGATATTGTCAATGTGGATGTTTCCACCATTTACAACGGTTATTATTCCGATTCTTCCCGCATGTTCTGCATCGGGCAGGTATCCCCCGAGCGTCAGGCACTGGTAGACGCCACAAAAGAATCTATTTCCATTGGTTTAGCACAGGTAAAGCCCTGGAACACACTGGGAGATATGGGGCAGGCGATCCATGACTTTATCAGATCAAAGGGATACTCTGTCGTACGGGAAATCGGAGGTCATGGTGTGGGACTGGAGTTCCATGAAGAACCGTTTGTCAGTTATATAAGCCGTAAGGGTACGGAAATGCTGATGGTACCGGGAATGGTATTTACCATAGAACCGATGGTGAACGCCGGCCGGGCAGATATTGTGCAGGATGATGAGAATGGCTGGACGATTTATACGGAGGATGGTTCAGACTCTGCACAGTGGGAAGTTACGGTAGCTGTTACAACAGAAGGGTATGAAATTCTGGCATATTAACGGGTGGCCCTATGTCAGGAAAATTTAAAATATATTTGTGGGTGATGCAGTAAGCTATAACCTTTACGTATAAACGGATGAACGAAATGAGACTTCTATTGAAGTCTCATTTTTATAGTGTTCTGAGAAAGGTTGGCGTAAATATTTGATTTTTCATATCGGGTGCCAGTATAGTGCTGATAACAGCAATTATTTTATTTTGTTATCAAATAAAATATAGAAAGAGGAATTAATAAGTATGATTAGAAAATTTGAAAAGAAAGACACGGAACGAGTTATGCAAATTTGGTTAGAAGTGAATATAGAAACACATGATTTTGTGCCAAGTAAGTATTGGCTGTCACAGTATCAGTCAGTACAAAAGCAGATTTTACAGGCAGACATTTATGTGTATGAACAGGATAAGGAAATACAAGGATTTGTTGGCATGATGGATGATTATCTTGCAGGGATTTTTGTTGATAATAAATGCCGTTCTATGGGAATTGGAAAAAGTCTTTTGGAGTGCGTCAAGAAAAATTATCCTGCGTTTTCGTTGAATGTTTATCAAAAAAACCGCCGTGCAGTGAACTTCTACTTGAGAGAGGGATTGTCTATTGTGTCAAAAGAAATTGATGAAGATACGGGAGAAACGGACTATACAATGGCGTGGAATCAAAAGGGAGTAAGGTAAGTATAGTATTGTGTTTTTATGGAAGGAGGAAACATCTTTATGGACTTTCATCGGAAATATATGATCTGACACCAAAAAGCATACAAAAAATTATCACAAAATTTAAGTGTAAGTAAAAGTAAAGCTGACGGCTAATTTGATATTGATTGTCAGATTAGCCAGAAACGGCTTTGAAAAATCGCCTTGTTATTCATCTCGATTTTCTTTACGAATGAATTTTCTCATTTAAAGTATGATATAATCGGTTTAAATACTTAAACCGAAGGAGCATAGAGAATGGATATTTTAGAAATTATGAAAGCACGCCATAGTGTGCGGCAGTATAGTGGAAAAAAGATTGAAAGCGGGATAAGAGAAACACTGGCTGCGCTGGTAAGTGAATGCAACAGAGAGAGTGGTTTAAACATTCAGATTATTTTTGATGAGCCAAAATGCTTCGACAGCATGATGGCGCATTACGGAAAATTCAGCGGCGTGGAGAATTATATTGCGCTTGTTGGGAAAAAGGGGGCTGGTCTGGATGAAAAGGCAGGATATTACGGTGAGAAGCTCGTATTGAAAGCACAAGAGCTTGGACTAAACACTTGCTGGGTTGCAATGACACACGGGAAAAGCACCGCAGAGATTAAGAAGGATGAAAAGCTGGCATGTATCATTGCATTAGGTTATGGAACCACACAGGGAGTAACACATAAAAATAAACCTGTGGAGCAGCTCTGTAATTGTGCATCCGGTATGCCGGACTGGTTTTCAAAGGGAATGGAGGCGGCGTTGCTTGCACCTACGGCAATGAATCAGCAGAAATTTTATATCACGCTTGAAAATGGAAAGGTATCTGCCAAGGCAGGAAGAGGGTTTTATACAAAGATGGATCTCGGAATTGTAAAATACCATTTTGAAGTTGCGACAGGCCATAAGGTAGCATAACAGCAGTTATAGAAAGAGTTGGAAAAGCAGGTGGAAGTTTATGTACACGAAAGCAGATATAGAAAAGTTGGCAGGGGATTTTGAAAACTGCCGGAAAGTGCTGGTTGCACTTGGAGATGAAAACCGGCAGTATCTGATTCTTGAAATGATGAAGATGGAAAACTGTTCTGGGGCAAGAGTAGGAGAAATTACGGAAAGAACACATCTTTCACGTCCGGCAGTATCACATCATCTTCAAATCCTGAAAGATGCCGGAATTCTGAAGGTCAGGAAGGAAGCAACGAAAAATTATTATTATTTTGATCCGGATATGAAAAGTTTTGACAGGCTTATCCATGTACTGCAGAGAGCAAAAGAAGTGACGGCAGAATTGCCGGACAGAAGTGAGCCAATATAGTGCAGTATCCCATTTGGCTATAGGCAGGGGAATTTCTGATTATTTTAACAAGGTTTTAATGGCAGTACAGTGATGTTGGGCTGAACCGGTGGTCTGACTATTTATTCCTCTGTACGCAGGTGGACTGCACGCGCCGCCATTCGCCGTCTGGAATCATCCATTGCCGCATAATGTTTCTTTGTCGTATTGACATCCTTATGACCAAGAACATCAGCAACAAGATAGATATCCCCGGTTTCCTGATATAGGTTTGTACCGTAGGTGCTGCGCAGCTTATGAGGGGTTATTTTTTTTGTCGTTGTGATTCGGCTGGAATATTTTTTTACCAGATTTTCAACTGTCTTCACGTTAATTCGTTTCCGCTGGGAGGAATAGAAGAGTGCATGTTCATGACCGGCCACTGGTGTGATTCCTTTCCGGATTTCCAGATAATTCCGCAGCGCCGTTTCCACTTCCTTTCCAAAATACACAATCATTTCATTGCCCCCTTTTCGGACGACTTTAATTCCATTGTTCTGAAAGTCCACATCTTCAACATCTAACCCCACACATTCCGAGACACGAACGCCTGTTCCGAGCAGGAGAGTAATGATCGCCAGATCACGATATTTTGTTTTTTCATAATATTTTCTCTGATGTGGTGTCAGTTCATCACCGCAGGATTCCACAAAATCAAGCAATTTGGCAACTTCATCGGCATCCAGACGAATGATTTCCTTTTGATGCAGTTTGGGCATATCAACCAGGAGCGTTGGATTGGTTTGAATCATTTCATGCTTATAATAATAAGAATAAAAGGTTCTAAGTGATGATAATTTACGTTTCAGACCTTTTTCTCCATTGGTTATATAATCATCCGTCTCGGAAGATTTATAAGCCTTTAGGTATTCGATGTATTCCTCAATATCAAGAGCGGTAACATTATCAAGATCATTCAGACCGAAATCCTGCATGGTAAAATTCTTATAGGCGGGATTTTCACTTAATAAAAACTGAAAGAAAATGCGGATGTCATAGGCATACTTGATTCGGGTGCTTGTCGAGGTTGTTGTACTGACGGCACGGAAAAAATCACCGGCCATACCGGGCAATGTCTTTAAGACCTCGCGAAGCTTCAGCGTGTTTTCCATATCTGTTTGTTCGTGATAAGTAGTTCGTTTTTCCATAATTAGAATTTCTCCATAAAAAATAGTAGAATGCAGAATTTGATAAGTAAAAAAGGACCGAAAAGCATTCATTTACTGTTTATAGTTTCAAGTATTCGAAAAACCTGTGTTTTCCGAATACTTGCATGTATACTAATATATCTCTTATTATAACATTTGTCAATTATACTTTTGTGAATTCAAATATTAAGACCTCATCGCCTGTTTCTCTTTGTAATGAGTCAGCAGATCTTCTTCATTAAAATCATCTGGTGTGTCAGAATCATCGCTGTCATAAAGACGCCATACAGATACGTTGTCCATAAACCATGTCTGTTTTTTTAAAGTATTGACAATCTTACCAAACAGACTGAAATCCCTTGTCCGGCCACAATCCCGGTACACAAGATCACCGGAGCCATCTTCTATACGGAGAAGTCCTACAGTACGGAATGCATTGTTGATGGTATGATAGATACCATCTAAATGGTATTTTTTCTCTGTGATTATCTTATTCTCATCCATACGGATTATCATCTTTAACATGAATTTGGCCTCCTTCTTGTAAGTATTATATCATTGCGGCGCCGGTTCTACAATCTGGAATTCCATTTCCCTGTATGAAAAATACCCGCATATAATATTCGCTCTGCATATGTCTCGAATATATATGCGGGTTCAATTACCCCTATAAGGCTCAGGCCATGTCATCCCGAAGTGCGTCGATGATATTTTCTTTTTTTATTTTATTCGTGCTGTACAGCATTGTAATGAAGACGATAAAAAGTACACCAACTATGCTGATTCCAATACTGACCCATGGCATCACAAAGTCAATTGCGTCCGCACCGCCGCTGTACATCCCTTTGTAAATCAGCCAGGAAGAAAGAATCCCTATGGGAAGCCCCACGAACAGTGCCCGCATTCCATAAAAAATGCACTCAAAGTTCATCATCTTCTGAAAATCGCGTTCCGACATTCCCACCGACCGGAGCATGGCAAGTTCTCTTTTGCGCAGCTTAATATTTGTGGAAATTGTATTGAACACATTGGCAACTGCGATCAGAGAAATCATAACGATAAAAGTATAAGAAAACACATTGGCAATGAATATCATATTACTGTTTTCCTCAAGCATTTCTCTCGTATTATATAACGTGTAATCGGCTGTAATTCCTTCGCTCAAAATCATCGCTTCCATTTCCTCCGCTGACCGGGTGGGGTTTTTTGATTGAAAAGTCAAACCTTTTACATCCACACGGGTATCTGGGGAGACAAACGTATCTTTAAGGGAATAGGGAGCCATCACCATGAAAATGTAGGGGGTGGATTCCGTTATTTCTAAAACCGGAAGTGTATCAGGCGGCACGAAATCGGCAAATGTAATCGTTACGTTTTTCTCATCCCCTATCTCCGACTCCTCTTCTGTTTTTGGGACAATGGCAAAATTCATGGAGGAATTTGTGAACATATTAACAAATTCACCCGACTTCTTTACTTGACTGCTGTTGTCTTCTATTTTTGCACAGGCAAACAGCTTCGCATTTTGTCCGGTATATTCCTCCGCAGAAAGCCCCAGATCTTTGAGCAGGTTTTGATAAGCATTGTCATCGATAAACTGGATTTGCATTGTCAGGTCAACGGTTTCATCCGGCAAATGAGAATCCGTCTGGTTAAGGAAAGCCTCTGAAAAGTCACCTGCTTTTGCAGTACAGGAATAAGTCATAAGTGCCTGATAAGAACTGTCATAAACACTGTCTGCTGTTTTTAATTTATCGTAAAGCGCTAACATTTCATGCTCTTCCATATCCTGTGTGGCAAAACCGATGTCATAAGTAGTAACGGATGCCGTCTGCCCTGCTGCCTGTTTTAAATCTGCTACAAAGGCACTGGTTGCAATAAACAATACAACACTTAAAATAAGTGATAATACAATGCTGCGGTAACGCCGTTTATTCCTTTTGAAATTTTTTAATGCAAGTGTTCCTTCCAGACCATAAATCTGCTCAGTAAATTTTGATGTTTTTACAGTTTTCGATTCCGTTTTGACTTCGTTTGTCTGGCGAATACATTCCATTACCGGGATACCTGCAGCCTTACGGGCCGGAATATAAGCTGAAATCAAAATGGTAAGCAGGCTGATCACTGAGGCGCCGACAATTGCGGGGGCGGATACAACCAGAGTTAAAGGTACGGTGTCATACATAATACTTCCAAAATTTCGGGCTACAACGGAAAGTACAATCTTGATACCGAATATTCCTGTAATAACGCCGATTGGTATTCCAGCCGCACCGACACAGAGTCCTTCAAACAATACCGAATTCCGCAGTTGCTTTTCCGTGGCTCCTACCGACATCAAAATTCCAAACTGATGCGTACGTTCGTTCAATGAAATATGAAATGCGTTATGAATCAGGAAAACAGAGCCGATCATGATAATGATTATTACAATACCGGCAACCGAGTACAGGAACGTATTGAACACGTTATCATTGGAAATACCCATAAAACGCAGCACATCATCATTAAAGATATAAGCGTAGTTTTCAGCTGTGCTGTTGACATAAACGCGGGCGGTATGTGGTTTTTCCAATTTGACAAACAGCGTATAGTTGTTCGTTCTGCTTTGTTCATCTGCCTTTGTGATCAGGGTATATCCAGGCGCAGTTCGTTCCTCAAATACGGGTCTCTGGCAGATACCGACAACGGTATAAGTTCTCTTCTCCTGCGCTGCAAGGGCTTCATTTTCATAGGAATATGGGTCATGCTGCGTAAGCGTTTTACTGCCATTCATACGGCTTCCTACATCAAGGGAAAGTGTATCACCTACTGAGAATTTGACACCGCCGTTTGCGGCAACGCTCGCTGAAACAAGAATCTCTCCGCTGTTTTCCGGCATCCTGCCGGAAAGCAGTTTCACTGGTAACGTTTGAAACGTTTCCTCGCCAAATCCTGCTATAAAAAGGTAGGGCTTATCCGGGTTTTTACTTCCATTCAGTGCTGCGTATCCAATATTATCAAATGTTACGGTATCAGCAATTTCTTTGTCCTGAATTCGTTCCTGTATAAAAGAAGAAGGGACATCCAAAAATGCAATATGCCAGTCTCCGTTTTTCTGAGCCGCGCCCTTTATCATATAGTTTAACAGGGAAACTCCAAAAGTAGCGATTGCCGTAATCAGGGCAGCAGATAAAGCAACTCCGATGATCGTTACAAACGTTCGTGTGCGGCTCTTTTTCAGTCCCTGCAGGGCAACCTTGTTAAAAATATTCATGACCGTTTCACCCGCCTCTCATCCCGTGCCACCTTGCCGTCTGAAATGCAGATAATACGGTCTGCCTGCAAAGCGATATTCTCATCATGGGTGACAATGATCAATGTCTGGTGATATTTTTCATGACTGGATTTCAACAGTTTCATAATTTCATGACCGTTTTGACTGTCCAGGCTACCTGTAGGTTCATCAGCCAGCATCACTGCAGGCGCGTTCATCAAAGCACGGCCGATGGCAACACGCTGCTGCTGACCACCCGAAAGCTGATTTGGCAAGTGATTTTTTCGTTCCTGCAGTCCCAACAGATTCAGAAGGTCATCCAGTCGTTCCTGGTTTACTTTCCGCTTGTCCATCAGAATCGGCAATGTGATATTTTCCACCACATTCAGAGTGGGAATAAGGTTGTGGAACTGATAAATCAGCCCCACCTGCCGTCTGCGGAAAATGGCAAGCTTTTCATTGCTTCCTGCATACACATCCTGCCCATTCAGGTAGATCTTTCCGCTTGTAGGCACATCCACGCCGGCAATAGCATGAAGTAATGTGGATTTACCGGAACCGGAGGAGCCGATGATTGCGGTAAAGTCCCCCTTTTCGATTGTGAGTGAAACATGGTCCAGTGCGGTAACCTGGTTTTCTCCCTTACCGTAGACCTTACATAGATTTTCAATCTTTAAAAACTCCATTATGTGAGCCTCCTTTTTCTAAATGTTCAAAGCCCGGCTTTGAACTCACCCATATAATAGAACTTCCAGCTTACATTTCTGTGACTTTTCAGTGAGAGATTCGTCACTTTGGAAAACGAATGTAAAAAACCGCACCGCCTTGCGGGTGGTTTTTTGCAGTAATCGTTCCGCCCTGCCGGGTTATAATCATCTTGCAGAGCGCTAATCCGATACCGTATCCCACAGCATCCTCATTTTTTCCACGATAAAACCGTTCAAACAAACGGGGCAAATCTTCTTTTTCAAAGCCTGCTCCACTGTCATGGATAGTGATCTCACCAAACAGCGGGGTATCCTCACAGACAATTTTAATCTCGCCGTTATCACCTGCACTCTGTACACAATTTTTAAGGATGTTTTGAATGGCTTCTGAAAGCCACCCGGAATCTCCCTGAATGACCATTCCGTCCGGCACTTCTTTTTGTAAAGCAATATTGTGTAATTCCATAGAAATCAGAAGCGGGCGAACGGCAGCATTGAGCAGGCAGTTCACATCGACCGGGACACTTTGAAAAACGACAATGCCCGCATCCAGACGGGATAATTTTAATAAGGCGTCAAGCAACCACTCCATTTGTACAAACAATTCCTCTGTTTCGCGCAGTAATGCTATCCGTTCCGCTTTTTCAGGATTCTTTTCTAATAATGACAGAATAAGGGCGGCAGATGTAAGCGGTGTGCGGAGTTGATGAGCAATGTCAGCGAGGGAGTCGGCAAGATGTTCCTTTTCGTTTTTCAGTGCCCTGTTCTGCTCCCGGATGCGCAGTGTCATTTTTGATATTTCACTTTGCAGAATGGAAAGCTCACCCTCGTCTGATTCACTGATATATATATGGTCAGCGTTATGAAGAACAAGATCAATTTGCTCTGAAATACGGGCAATGCTTTGATAGCGTGCTTTTGTAAATACAAAAAAAGCTGTTCCAAAGGAGATGGCAGATAAAATGGCAAGAATTCCGGCTGCGGTATTACTTGCAAATCCCAACGTGATAAGGGTAACGGTGATGAAAGAATATAAGATAACAAATTGCCGAATCTCTCTATTCCGAAACATAGCCGCCTCCCAATCGGTAGCCCGTTCCACGAACCGTCAAAATAATCTGCGGATTCGCAGGATCATCCTCAATCTTCTCCCGCAAACGCTTGATGTATACAGTCAGTGTATTGTCCGTGACAAACTCACCTGCTGCGTCCCACAATTCGTTAAGTAGTCTGTCCCGTGTGAGAATGTTTTTGGGGTTGTTGATAAATATCAGCAGTAACCGGTACTCTAATGCAGAGAGAAAAACCTCTTTGCCGTCTTTTTTCACAATACCGCTGGCCGCATCCACAGAAAGTCCGCAGATTTCAAAAGCAGAGGAAGCGCTTCCGAATTTTCTCAGAGCAGTTCCGATCCGGGCAATCAATTCACGCGGGCGAAAGGGCTTGGTAATATAGTCGTCCGCCCCCATATTCAGTCCGGTAACAACGCTTGCTTCATCGCCGGAAGCTGTCAGAAAAATCACGGGAATAGACTGGGTTTGTTTAATCTCTGTGCAGACGGTAAAGCCGTTTCCGTCAGGAAGAGAAATGTCCACCAGCGCCAAATCGTATTTATTTGCAGCAAGCAGGGAAATCGCCTCCCTCTGCGTAGGAGCATGAGTAACCGTAAATCCTTCTGAATGAAGTAAAGTGGCAAGATTCTTGGCGATCTTCCGGTCATCCTCAATTAAAAATATCCGTTTCATTTATTTGTACCATCCTTTTCTTTCGTTGCCTTCTTTTTTATTATACTTCTTCCAAAAGAAATACACAAGGCTGCCTGCTTTTGCGGATTTCTTTTGAACGGCAAAACCGGCAGCCGAAGTTATCCCTCCTGCCGCCGGCTTTATAAAGCTGTTCTGATATCTATTTTATTTCACAGTTGCTTTTGGTCATGCTTCTTCTGCGGATTCCTGCAAATATGGATCCTGCAATGTTATGCCATACACTGAAAATTGCACCTGGCAAGGTTGCCAGAGGATTCGCTGCAAAATTTGCCGTTGCAAGAGAAACTGCAAGACCGCTGTTCTGCATTCCTACTTCAATGGCGATAGCTGTTGCCTTTGGATATTCGATTCTTAAAACCTTTGCGATTCCAAGTCCCAAAAGCATTCCCAGCAGATTATGCAGGATTACAACTCCCAGAACCACTGCTCCGCTGGTAATTACTTTTTCCTTATTGCTGGCTATAATTCCTGAGATGATCATAACAATGGAAATTACGGAGACCAGGGGAAGAACCTCATGGATCTTCTCAATCTGCCTGCTGAAGATTTTATGCAGTAAAATTCCAAGCAGTACAGGGATCAAGATTACCTTGACTACGGATAAAATCATCGCCCAAAGGGAAACTTCCACCCATGCACCGCCCAATCCATAAACCAGCAACGGCGTCATGATCGGCGCAATCAATGTGGAAACAATTGTCATTCCCACAGATAATGCCACATCACCTCCGGCAATATAGGTAATCACATTGCTTGCTGTTCCGCCCGGACAGCAGCCCACCAAAATGACGCCTATTGCCAGATCAGGTTCCAGACCCAATACTACGGACAAAAGCCATGCACATAGAGGCATTACCGTATACTGGGCAATACAGCCCGCAAGAATTTCTTTTGGCTTTGAAAATACTATTTTAAAATCTTTTGCCTTGATGGTCAGCCCCATGCCGAACATCGCAACTCCAAGAAAGATGGAGGTGTAATTTGTCGCCCAGGAAAATCCTTCCGGTTTCCAAAATGCAACTGCGGAAAAAAACAGAATAATGATACTGATATATCGAGTGAGAAATGAGGCAATTTTTCCTATATTTTTCATAGCCTACACCTCGTAGCTGAAATTATCAATCAGCCTTGTCTTTCCAATATAGACAGCCATTGCTACCAATACGTCCCGCTCTACTTTTTCTACGGGCTGCATCGTAAGTGCATCCACTACAGAAATATAATCAATCTTTGCCAATGGTTCTGCATCAATTACCTTCTTCATTTCCTGCCAAATTGCTGTACTGCTGCATCCGGCTGCGATCACTTCCTGCCCTCTTTGCACCGCACGGTACAGACAAAGCGCTGCTTTCCGTTCCTGGGGATTCAGATACGTATTACGGGAAGATTTCGCCAACCCATCTTCTTCACGAATGATGGGACAGCCCACAATCCGGATATCAAAGTTCAGATCGTTCACCATTTTCCGGATAATCGCAAGCTGCTGGGCGTCCTTCTGACCAAAATATGCCTGATCCGGTGCTACAATATGAAATAATTTGGATACAACCGTGCAGACTCCCCGAAAATGAACGGGACGGGTTTTTCCGCACAGTGTATCGGAAAGTGTTTCTATATTTACATAGGCGCAGGCATTCTGATACATCTCTTCCGGTTCCGGATGAAAAATTAAATCCGCACCGATATCCTCACACAGACGACAATCCCGTTCAAAATCTCTCGGATAATCTTCCAGATCTTCATTGGGACCAAATTGTGTGGGATTGACAAAGACGGATACGACAACCTTGTCATTCTCCTTTCGGCATCTCTGAATCAGACTTGCATGACCCTCGTGCAGAAAGCCCATCGTAGGTACCAGCCCGATGGTATAACCTTGTTTCTTCCATGCACGAATCTGTTCTCTTGTTTCTGAAATTGTTGTTGTTACATTCATAATGCTTCTTCCTCCGCAGCCATTTTTATACATAGGCTGCTTTCTTTCTTCTGGATTTGAAGATAGCCTTTCTCTGATTTCACTGCTTGCCCTGAATGCTTATGTACAACATTCTACATATCTTTCAATAAACCATGTTTTTCATAGTTGGTCTTTTGGCTGATTTTATTCTCCTCATCCACAAAAATGACGGAAGGCTTATGTTCTTTTGCTTCCTGCATATCATAATTGCCGTATGCCATAATAATAATTTTATCACCAACGCTGACACATCTTGCCGCTGCACCGTTCAGACAAATCATACCGCTGCCCGGTTCACCGCAGATGGTGTAAGTTTCAAAACGGCTGCCGTTGTTTACGTCTACAATCTGGACCTTCTCATACTCCAGTATCCCGGCTGCATTCAGCAATTCTTCGTCCACTGTAATGCTGCCCACGTAATCCAGTTCTGCCTGTTTGACGACAGCCCGGTGAATCTTGGATTTTAACATCTCTACTGTCATTTCATACTCCTTTCTGCTTTTAAGTCCTGCTGTTTCGCTGCCGATCCTGCTTCTTGCAGGGAAAAACGGTCAGTTCTGATGCGGGCTCCTTTCCTCTTCTTATTGACTTCTATGAAATGAAACAGTGAATCAGATTGAGTATAGTTTTGATACAAATACTATCTCCAACATGTATTATAGCATACAAAAGAAAATATGCAACAAGGGATCTTCCTTCTTATTCCATATTTACATCAACATACGAACTGATATTCCGAAAATATGTTTGCTATTTGAGGAATCCTCTGCTATAATAAAAATAACCTATCTTTGACAAAGAACTTTGGGCGATTGCGAAATCTTCCGTGAAACGGTTTGGAGATTTGTAATTGCGACTTACTGAGAGGAGTTTATACATATGGCGAATGGAACAATCAGCAAAAAACAACAGGAGATTCTGGACTATCTGAAAGAGACCATCATCAACCGCGGTTTTCCGCCTTCTGTACGGGAAATCTGCAAAGCGGTCGATTTGAAATCAACGTCTTCCGTACACGCACATCTTGAGACACTGGAGAAGAATGGTTATATTCGAAGAGATCCCACCCTTCCCCGTGCGATCGAGATTACGGACGATGATTTTAACCGCAGACGTATCGAACAGTTTGAGAGTGGAGAACCGACTCCGGAACTGGAATTGGCACAAGTGCCGATACTGGGCAAAGTTGCTGCCGGACAACCGCTGCTGGCTGTGGAAAATATTAAAGAGTACATGCCGATTCCCATTTCCCATCTGCCAAATGCTGAGACGTTCATGCTTGAGGTGCAGGGGGAAAGTATGATTAATGCAGGAATCCTGGATGGAGATTATGTACTCGTTGAGCAGCGCTCTACCGCAAGGGATGGTGACATGGTGGTAGCTATGGTTGCCGATTCTGCTACGGTGAAAACCTATTATAAAGAAGACGGCTATTACCGCCTGCAGCCGGAGAATGATACCATGGATCCGATTATTGTATACGGGGAACTTCAGATTCTCGGTAAAGTAATCGGTGTGTTCCGGTTTATGGACTGACAGATTTTTGAATTCAACTTTGTTTGAAGCTTAAAACTGCTGCAATAAAAAATGGAATCTATGTTCTCTGGAAGCAGAACAACATAGATTCCATTTTTTATAACGTGTATCTGAGACGCAATTTGTAAATCTGAACTTTACAACAATGAATCAGATCTCCTCTTTACCGATTAACTTCCCGTCTCTCCAGATGCGTTCCAGATCATAAAACAGACGGTTTTCTTCGTCAAACAGATGCAACACTACATCGCCGTAATCCATCAAAATCCAGTTGGCATTCTGATATCCCTCGATCTGTTTCGGCTCAAATCCTGCCTTTCCAAGCATCTCTTCCACGTTATCTGCCATCGCCTGTACCTGATTACGGTTTGTTCCGCTTGCAATCACGAAGTAATCGGCAAGCGTTGAAATATGTTCGATATCAATAATTTTCACATCCTGAGCCTTTTTTTCTTCCATTGCCGCAACTGCAATACGTGTCATTTCTTTTGATTGGTTCATATATTTTTACTCCTCTTTGCTGTTATGGTGATTGCTGTAATAAAGATAAGCCTCTTCCGTTGTCACGTCCATCGTTTTGGGATTCTCTTTCAGATATTCCACCGTATCCTGTAAGATCCGGTACATACACTCATCAAGATCCTGAAATGCAAGTTTTCGGATTTCCGGTAAATTGGGTGCCTTATTTCTGCCGGGTTCAATATAATCGGCGATATAGAGAATCTGTTCCAGTCTGGTCATATCCGGTTTCCCCGTAGTATGACATGCGATTGCACTGAGGATTTCCGTATCCCCTACCCGATACTTTGCCTTTGCCAGATAAGCTCCCAGCTTGGCATGAAGAAGGAATGGATTTTCAACTTCAAATCCAGTCATCGGGATCTGATGCTTTCTGCACATCTCCAGTTTTTTCTTGTTCGGGATACACTTCGCACAATCATGAAGCAGCCCGGCTGTCTGAGCTGCAAATAGATCAACGTCATGCGCCATAGCCAGGGCAGCCGCTGTATACATAACACCTTCTGTGTGACGGAAGCGGTCTTTATCCAGTTCTTTTTTTAACTGTTTTGCTATTTTTATCAAATCATATTTCTGTGAATCCATTCTGTTAATCCTCGTATATTCTCTGATCTATAATATAGTTCCGAACACTTTCCGGAAGATAATAGCGAACGGTCTGATGTTCCTTGATCCAGCTTCGAATGGTCTGGGAAGAGATGTCCAGATTCGGCGTATCCAGTTTCAGGAAACTGCCGTGAAACTGCTCCCGCCGCTGATTCAATACGGATTCAAATACTTCCGGACTTATCTGATTTCTGGTTGCCACCACAATCTTACAGGCATCTGCAATCCTCTGCGGCTCCCTCCAGGTGTCAAAATCAAACAAGGAGTCAGCTCCGATGATAAAATAGAATTCTGACTGCGTATATTGGGCATTTAAGCGTTCCAGTGTACGATAGGTATAACTGTAACCATCCTCGTTCATTTCTTCCAGAGACAGGACAAAATGAGGATTGGAGGAGATGGCACGCCTTACCATCTCAACACGCTGCTCATCACTGGCGCGTCCTATCCTGTTTCGCTTATGGGGAGGATTCCCGGCAGGCATAAACCACACCTCATCCAGTCCGAACTGTTCATAGGCCGCCTCGCCCAGGATCAGATGTCCGATATGAATCGGATCGAAAGTACCGCCCATAATTCCGATTTTTCTTACTTTTTTCATGATATGCTCTGTCCTTATCTTGGCAGTTCAATCTTCTTTTTCTCTTTTTTTCCTTCTTTGTACAGAACAATCTTTTTGCCGATCACCTGTACGACCTGTGATCCGGTACGATCCGCGATTGTCTGCGCCATAAACTTCGGATCATCCATGCAGTTCTGCAGCACACTGATTTTAATCAACTCTCTCGCTTCAAGCGCTTCAGCCACGGAAGCCGTAAATTCTGGCGTTACTGCTGATTTACCGATCTGAAGAATCGGATCCAGATTCATCGCAAGACCTTTCAGATAAGCTCTTTGTTTACTTGTCATATCCCACTCCTATTTTCACTCTTTTATTTATAATAATCAAATTGCAGTCCGTACATCTGTACGGTGTCACCTTCCTGGATACCGGCTGACTCCAACTGTTCCAGAATACCGGAATCCTTCAAAAACTTCTGGAAAAAGGCAAATCCCTTCTCCGAATCCAGATTCGTATAGCCCAACATCTTCTCAATCCGCGGTCCCTCCACGATAAAGAGATGTTCATCCTCTTCCGACTGCTCAACCGTAAACGGCAGATTTTCGACCATCAACATCTCTTCCGGGAAAAATTCCTGCTCAAACACAATCTTCTCCTGAGGCATTGTATCCAGCATCTCCTGCACATAATACAACAGTTCTTTGAGTCCTTTTCCGGATACCGCTGAAATCGGGAATACCTTCATCCCCTGAGGTTCAAATTCCTCCTTCAGACGCTCAATCGGATCCTGTGCCCCCTCTTCCGTATAAATTGCATCCGTCTTATTGGCTGCAATCACCTGCGGCCGCTTTGCAATCTCCGGATTATAAGCCTCCAGTTCCTGATTAATTTTGTAGATATCATCCACCGGGTCTCTTCCCTCTGTAGAAGCCGCATCCACCAGATGAATCATAACCCTTGTCCGCTCTATATGACGCAGAAACTCATGTCCCAGACCGACACCTTCCGATGCACCCTCAATCAATCCCGGAATATCTGCAATCACAAATCCTCTGCACCCTTCCAGATCCACAACGCCCAAATTTGGATTGAGTGTTGTAAAATGATAATTGGCAATCTTCGGATCTGCATTGGTCACCCTGGACAAAAGTGTTGATTTTCCCACATTCGGAAATCCAACCAATCCCACATCCGCAATCACTTTCAGCTCCATCAAAACCTCCAGCTCCTGCGCCGGCTTTCCGGGCTGTGCATACTTCGGAACCTGCATCGTAGCCGTAGCATAGTGCATATTCCCATTACCGCCCTGTCCGCCTTTCAGGACCACCTGCCTCTTGTTCTCCCCGGACATATCTGCAATCACCTTCCGGCTTTCCGCCTCCATAATCACAGTCCCCTCCGGAACCTTCAGCACAATACTCTGCCCATTCTTCCCATGACACCTGCGCTTACCGCCCTGCTCTCCATCCTGAGCCGCAAACTTCCTCTTATACCGGTAATCCACCAAAGTATTCAATCCCTCATCCACTTCAAAGATGACATCTCCGCCTTTCCCGCCATCTCCTCCGTCCGGACCACCGTTGGGAACAAACAACTCCCTCCGAAAACTAACATGCCCATCCCCGCCCTTACCGGACCGGATAATAATTCTGGCTCTGTCCGCAAACATAAACATCCTCCTACTCTATCTATCCACTCAACACCCTGCAATTACCAAAACCCAAGCCACCCTCTACCTTCTATTCTACCCAATCTTCCTAATTATACTAAAAAAGCCATACAAATACAAACCATAATCCTTAAAATTCCAAAAGAAATTCATAATTTCATAGCCCATATTCATTTTCAGGCACACTCGGGCGGATAATCTTAAAATCAATTAAAGTATAACAGCCAGGATGCAGGAAGAGCGGAGCGGGGATGGGAACTGCGGCAGGGCAGACTGCATTTGCAGGGGGACTAAGGAACTTAGGCTCTGAAGATTTTGCGTTGTCCGTAAGAATGACACTGTCTGAGCGAAGCGAGTTTGTCATTCTTACGGACGCTTTTAGCAAAACCTTCAGAACCTTAGTTCCTCTTGTCCCCCGAAACCGCAGTCTGCCCTGCCGCAGTTCCCATCCCCGCTCCGCTCTTCCGTCCGTCCTATATCTATCCACTCTCTAAAAAAAAGAGGACCCCAAACCCTTAAGTTTGAAGTCCGCCTCATGCCAAATTATTCAGCTACCGGAATAACAGAAACCTGCTTTTTGTCTCTGCCTTTTCTCTGGAATCTAACAACACCGTCTACTGTTGCAAACAGAGTGTCATCTTTACCGCGTCCAACATTTACACCCGGATGGATCTTAGTTCCGCGCTGTCTGTAAAGAATATTTCCAGCTTTTACAAACTGTCCGTCAGCTCTCTTCGCACCTAATCTCTTGGACTCGGAATCTCTACCGTTCTTGGTAGAACCAACTCCCTTTTTATGAGCGAAAAATTGAAGGTTCATCTGTAACATGGTTTTACACCTCCTCGAAAATGATATCAATAAATGCACTGTTTGTTTCATCATCTTCAATTCCCTGAAGTCCCAGACTTAAGGATTTCAACAATAAATCGGCCTCTTTGGAATGTGTGCCGTCAATGGAAAACTTGATACATGCCGAATTCTCATCCGCATCCACGGTAAAGTCATCTTCTGTAAAAGCTTCTATAGAGTTAATGGCATTCGTCACCAGTGCACTGATGGCAGCGCAGATAATATCTTCGCCCTCATCCGCGTAACCTGCATGACCTTCCACCGTAAAACCAATATATTCATGATTTGAATTCTGATAAAACGTTACTCTTGTCATATACCCACCTATTAAGCGTTGATTTTCTCAATCTTAACCTGTGTGTACTGCTGTCTGTGACCGTTTTTCTTGTGGTAACCGGTTTTTCTCTTATACTTGTAAACGATAACTTTTTTAGCTTTTCCGTCACCAATTACAGATGCTTCAACTGTTGCACCTTCTACTACTGGTGTTCCAACTTTAAGCTCGTCACCACTTACTGCGAGAACCTGGTCAAAAGTATAAGACTGTCCGGCTTCCACACCAAGCTTTTCTACTTTAAT
>OLGD01001459.1_pt1 | contig 35058 bp, 53 predicted proteins | sample 1605311 | NCBI WGS metagenome assembly OLGD01 (sample SAMEA3888917, study PRJEB22519) | human gut metagenome | biome: human gut; feature: human-associated habitat; material: faeces | place: Denmark | collected 2010
CTATGAGTGAACAAATTATAATTGATGGAATTGATGTAAGTAAATGTGCACATTTTCGTAAAGTAGGAAACTTTAGTAACTCTCCTATATTTTACAATGCCTGTGCAGAACATGTGTCCTGCTATTGTAAAGGTAAACCTTGTGCTTTTAAGTGTATCAAATATGCTCAAGCTTACAAAAAGTTAATGAAGATTTATAAGGAGTTATTATGATACACATATTGTATGATGGCGATATACTACTTAGGTCTATGTTTGCAACGAAGCTACCACCGCACGTAGCAGTTCAAACAATGTTAAAGATAAAAGACCGAGAGATAAGAGAAGCAAAGAGATACTTCAAAGAATTCAATAGATTAGACCCAAAGTTTTATTTTTGTATAAGTTTAAACAGAGGATTTAGAACTGTTCTATTTCCATACTACAAAGCTCAACGAATAAATAGCTACGCGAAAAACTGGATTGAATTTAAGAATGAATGTATTAAAATACTACAAGCTTTTCATGTAAATATTGTATCATCAATGGTCTTTGAATGTGACGATTTGATTTCAATCATAGCTTCTAATCTGGTTGAAGACCCTAAAAATAAAGTAATGATTATCTCATGTGATAAAGACTTCTTACAAATTCCAAAACTAACTATCAAATCTAAAAAGAAAAATGGTATTAAAACATTTGAAACTACTGTAGAAAGTAGTATGCATGAACTAGCAAAGCAATTTTTACTTGGAGATAGAATTGATAATATTCCTGGTGTACCGAAAGTAGGTGTAGTAACAGCAGAGAAAATATTAGAAAATCATAAACTTCTCAATTTATATGATGTCTACGAATTTGTTAAAGGTGTATACAAAGAACATGGTTTGACGTTCTATTTTCCAAGTAATCTTGTTTTGCTAAGAATGCTAACAAAGTATAATGTACCACTTAAAGACTTAGCTAAAGTACTAGAGTTTGATTGCTTACATCCAGAGAATACAATTAATGACCATACTAAAATACCATTCTTACGTAAGATATTTAAACTCATAAATAACATTAACCAATTTAGAAGCGAGGGCTATGCCCGGAAAGGAAGGTTACCATAATGAAAGTAAGAGTTACAGTTTATTTTGATATAAATATTGATGATGATAATACATTTGAAAGTGCAAAAAATCAATTTTCATTAATGCTTGATAACGTACCAACTAAAGTAATACTAAGAGAATTTATAAATGCAGATGTAGACGAAGTGCCAAGTATCACTATTAATAAAAATTTAGAAGAACTTAAAGATGCTTAGGAGTAGACATGCATAAAAATTTTTGTGACCTATGTGGTAAAGAGCAAAACCGGTTATATGGATTTATATTCTATAAAGGATGTAGTAACTTACAATGTAACTTAAATATTTGTGAAGAATGTGCATACAGAATTGAGAAATATATAGATAGGATAGTTAAACATGAAACTTAAACATTGTACAGATTTATTTATACTCTCAAAGGATAAACGACCAGTAGATAGTAGTGGTAGATATTCTACTATTGATAATGCAGTACATGTACCATATCAGCAATTTAAGAAAGCTAAAGAACGCGGATACGCTGTATCAATCAAACTTGGACCTATAGGTGATACTGGTTATTCTATTTTCTGTATTGATTGTGACCACTGTGATTTCAAACATCCAGTATATAAATGGATGCAATCTATGATAGATACTCCGCAGCTTGTAGAACTATCTCAATCTGAACTTGGAGCACATATATTTATAATAAAGAAAACAGACATTGAACTAGAAACACGATTTATGGATTTCACAGGCCAACAACTAGAAGTATGGACTAGAGTAAGACATATCGTAAGTCCTTGTATTGATAGAATAGTTGATGTTGAACTTAAAGAGTGTAACGTTCAATTATTTGATAAACTTATAGAATTAAGTGATGAGCAGATGCGATTAAAAGCAGAGCAATATGAACGTGACAGACAGAAGATTGAAAAAGAACATCAAAAGAAGAACTATAATTTTGTTGCCCCAGAAACAGATATAAGTGTATTCAGTAAATCAGATAAACGACTTTATGAAATATTAAATGCAGAACCAGAAGATGTGGATAATAGTGCAAATGATTTAGGACTTGTCAGAAAAATAGTTTATTACTATGATACAAAGGATAAAGATATTGTACAAAATGTATTTGAAAGAACCGATTGGTTTGCTAAAAAAGATGAATATCACATAAAGAAATTCTACAGACCAGGATATTTAGACAGGCTTATATCACTTAGTTAACAGGAGGTGTAGATTTGAGATTTACGGTTCGATTAGAAAACGACAACTACTTAGACTTAGAGTTTAGATTAGATGCTGGAACTCTTTACATACACTCTCCAATTCCAGAAATAACTAAGGATGAAATTCACAAACTAGCAGCAATACTTGGTTACAAAATTCACCTGGTCATAACTAATGAAGAAATACTTCCAAGAACCTATAAAAGAAAATCAATGAGTAACTATTCAAGACTTCTAATTGTATGTAAGATGCTAGAAATGGTAATAACGGATAAATAACATGTACAAATATAAATTAATGTCGACTAAAAATATAAACTTTGATAGTTTAATCTTTAGAGATTATGCGGATAAAAAGTATTTACAATCGCTGCATAGACTGAATAGACCTGTAATTTGTGTATTTGATAAGAAACACGATGAGTTACTAATTGGATGCGTAGTATTAAGTCAGTATAAACGTGCACTAAAGATATGTTTATTTACAGTACTAGATAACTATAGACATAAGCACTTTGGTTCAAGCTTAATGAAACTAGTTTTAAATTACATTAATGATGACTTTTGTGATGCTGACTACTGCTATACAGTATGTCCACACAATATAGATACTAATGAATACGAAGAATTTATACTACGACATGGATTTAGTTTATCAACAATTAAAGCTAATGGAGATTTAGTATACACTTATGCGAGAACAATTTAAAAAGGCAATAGAAAGAATTAAATCAGGTGAGCAAACAATTCATCTAATGCCAGTATATAAATTTAACTTTCAACTCGGTAGATTAAATCTATTACTTGGTTCACCAGGTGCAGGTAAATCACTAATGACTATGCATGTTATGTTAGAAGCTATGAAGCACTCAAAGAAAATATTACTTCTATCATCAGAAATGTCAATCTATCAATACACAATTAGAATTTTGAAACATGAACTTGCTATACGTGGTAATGATGAACTTGTAATAAAACAACTCAATAGTCCGCTTTGTCAAAACATATTAGATAAGTTAATAACTCAACTTGATAACAACATTGATTACAGGAATGTGTTTAAAGAAAATCTTGAAGAGCTATTATCTGATACAGACTTACCGAATAAATATGATTTAATATGCTTGGACTATATTCAGAATACTCCATGGAAAGCAGCTACAGATGAATACAGTAGATTAACTTCAATATGCGGAGCAATAAAAGCATTTACACTTACAGGACTAGATAAAACAGGAGTTATTTGTAGTCAAGTATCAAAGGCTCAATTCAATGAAAAAGGTAAAGTTAATGAAGATGTTATACTAATGCCAAAAGGTAGTAATGCTATATTTGAAAGTTCAGACTATGTAGTTCAATTACTACGTGACCCAGATACAGGTATAGTAATTGTATCAAATACAAAGAACAAAGATTGTATAGTAGACCCAAAACAAGTCTATAAGATAAACGCAGATTTAAGATTTACAGAGGTTAAGTAACTATGAATTGGTTTGAGTTAATTGGTATAGCAGTTTGGATGGCTATTGTTGTTTTAATGATTATTGGAGCTGACGAAAGTGAAACAAAAGAAAACACTTGATGAATATAGATTTGAATTAAGATGTTATCTAATAAATGCAGGAGTAGAGAACGTGGATAATTTTATTGATAACTACGAGAAACTTCTTAAACTAAGTGAGCCAATTAAATATAAACATATAGGTCTATTAAGAGTACCACAAGATATATACGATGCATGTAAAGCAGTAGTACCTAAAGAAGTTCTAAGGAGGTTTGAAAATAGATTACAACACTATCTTAATACTGAAAAAGATTTAAATAAGATTTATAAATTTCGTAACAACATAACAGGACAGTTTATAGATTTATATAATGAGTGGTCAAATGTCACAACAGAAGAAGCAAAAAGTAAATATAACTAACAGAAAATTACTTAATCGACTACTACGGTTAGCTATTGTAAAAGCGCTACCAGTTGAAAAAGTAATAGCATACATAGGATTATTACTAGTCAATAAAGGAAACATAATCACAGTACCTCAAGCACTAAGAATAATTGAGCATAGTAAACTATATCTAAAGATTAAAGCTAATAGCGCAATTCCTTGTGATAATATATTAGATGCATTGATACATCTAGTAGTTTATAAACGAAAATTACTAAAATATTTCTTTACAAATCAAGATTTACCAGTATGGAACTATGAGCATTCAGGACCTTTGTTTGATATAATGTATGACATCAGTAGAATTTATAAAATATAAAGGAGATTTAATTATGAACTCAAATGAATTATTGCACCAAACGCAAATTTATGCTTGTCGAAAAGATAACAAACTATGTCCTTTCTGTGGTAAAGATATGAGTAATCCAGAAGGAATGTTTAGAGATAAACTTAGCTACAAAGAGTTTGGTATATCAGGACTATGTCAAGATTGTCAAGATAAGGTTTTCAAATAATGAGAATATATGAAATAGAACATAAACTAACAGATGATGAACGCAATACGTTGTTATTCTTAACCGGTGGACTAAAGCTTATTAAGAGTAAAGATTGTACTAAGGAAGATATATGGAACTTACAAGAGTTCTTTGGATATAATCGTACTAATAAACACATCATAAAAACAGTAATATTCAAAGATAAAGTTATTACTAAAATAAAGGAGATTACTTAACAGTGAAATTAAAAGATTTACTATCACGTGCTATTAATGAGAAAGAACCAGATAAACTAAAAGTTCTACTAGCAGCAATATCAGTTTATGCATCAGGAATTAGTAGAATTTCAATAGATGCACTAGCTAATATTATTTCTGAAATACAGCCAAGAATAGAAACACTTTTAGAGTATGAATTTGATGATGACTTTTACCAGAGATTATAGACATGCAAACAATATTTGATATAGAAACAAATGGATTTTACCAAGATTGTACAACTATACACTGTATAGCTTTAAAAAGAATTGGAATAGATAATGATGTTCAACTATATACGCAATCAAATATTGATGAAGCATTAGACATTCTTTGTAATTCAGAAGTTCTAATAGGTCATAACATAATTGCATTTGATATTCCAGTGCTTGAAAAGCTATATCCATCACGAAAGTTTACTCACAACGTACTAGATACTTTCAATCTATCATATATACAATTTCCTCAAAGAAATAAGCATGGTTTGGAAGACTGGGGAAAAGACTTAGGTTATGAGAAGTTCAATCCAATGACAGGTAAAGAGTATACTGATGAAGAATGGAAAGAACGTAAAAAGACTAAAAGTGAAGCTTGGGATAAATATACTCCTGAAATGGGAGCTTATTGTCAGCAAGACGTTAGAGTAACCGAGTTAGTATTATGGCACTGTGATGTTGATAGTATTCCTAAAAAAGTAATAGAGTTATCAAATAATTTTGCTTGGTGCATATCGCAACAAGTAATCAACGGTCATAAGATTGATGTGGATAATCTACTTAAATTAAATGAACAGATTGAACAGGACGAAGTAAGAGCAGCAGACGAATTACTAAGTAAACTACCATCATTCATTGACTATACATTTAAAGTATATAAGCGCGCTAACAAAAATAAAAATATTAAAGCAGGAGATATTGAGTGTATAGAGGTAGTTACTCCATTTAATCTTAGTTCTACTTATCACTGGATGAGATACTTAAAAGAAAAGTATGATTATGACCCACCACTAGTACGTAGAAAAGGTAAAGAAGAACCAACTCCAAGCTTAGATGACGAAGTACTCGCGTCAATCGAAGATAAGTATCCAGAGATAAATGATTTATTGTTGTGGAAAACAGCAAACAAAATTAGAAAGATGATATATAACTCCGACAACAGTGTATATAATTTGTTGGATAAAAATGGTATTATTCATGGAAAAGTGTTCACCGAGGGTACAGTATCAGGAAGATGTACACATAATAAACCTAACTTATCTACAATGCCAAGTGTAAGAACGGATGATAATGGTCCAATCAAAGGTATTAAAGGTAAGTATGCATATGAAGTAAGAAATCTATTTATACCTCATGATGGATATGTACAAGTTGGTTTTGATGCTAAAGGACTTGAATATATGTGCTTAGCTCATCATATCAACGATAGACATTTCAGTGTTGATATTATTGAAAACGGCGATATACATACTTGGACACAGCAAACATTAGGATTTGAAACACGCAGACAAGCAAAAACTTTCGAGTATGCTTATTTATATGGAGCAGGAAAAAAGAAACTTGCAGATGGTTTATCAGCAGGTACAGGAAAGAAATATACAGTTGATGATGTAAACAAAGCAATATCAAAGTTTGTTGAAGCTTTACCAGGGTTAGGTACACTACAAGATAGTCTAAAAGAACAGTATCAACAAAAAGGTACAATCACAGGACTTGATGGTAGAGAACTACAAGCTAGAAGTGAGCATAGTTTATTAAATCTTCTACTACAATCTTCTGGTGCAGTTGTAATGAAAAACTGTTTAGTGTACTTACGCGAAGAATTAGATAAGACTGATGTAGATTATAAATTTACTCTTAATGTTCATGATGAAATTCAAGCATCAGTTAGACCTGAACACGTAGAAAAATACAAAGAGTGTGTATATAAAGCAGTTGATAAAGTTAATACTAATTTACACTTAAACTGTAAACTACAAGTTGATATTAAAGTTGGGAGGTCTTGGGCTGAATGTCACTAAAGTATTTATGGAATAAACTTGAAAAGATGAATAGCTTGGAACAACAGGCGTATATCGAAAACATATTCAAGCAGTTTGATATAACTCCGTATTATCCAATAGCTGACAATTTTAAAAACATTCCAGGAAAACAAAGTCAATCTAAAAATCCACTTGGATATATAGTTATGCATTTACAACTTGACCAATTAATACAACTTATACCAGAATACTACAGAGAGTTACTACCATCTACATCATTTAAAACAGTAGGACAACTTGATATTCTTGGAATAGTACAAGACGTAGTTAGTGCTATAAAGAAACATGATACTAATAGCTTACCAGGATTAAAAACAATAGGTATTGAAGAAATGTTAGAAGTATTTGAATTTGGTGTAGGCAAGTATCACCCATGGTCATTCCTAGACTTAAATCCATACACACTTGTACCTGCATTATTTAGACACTTGTACAAATATCATTATGTATTCAAGACTGATGAAGAAACTCATGTATCACATTTAGCTCACGCAGCTTGTAATGTAAGAATGATACAACTAATACTTGAAAGAGGTAAACAAAATGCATAAATTAGAAGTAGTATTCATACAAGGAACATCATTAATTTCAAAAGCTATATCAAAAGTATCGAACATGATGTATCGTGGTAGTCAAACATCTGATTTTGTACCAAGTCATGTATTACTAATGCTCGATAATAAAATTATCTTTGAGAGCTCAACATACAAAACTGATGATACAAAAACAAAAACATTTGAAAAAGGTACAAGAATATTACTACTAAATGATATTGATGATAAACATAAGAATAGTCTAATTAAACGTACTACTATTTCTGATGACTGTGATGTGTATTTGGCACTAAAATATGTTGCGAAAGCAAGCAACTACCACTACAGCTATAAATCAATATTTAAATTCTTAACAAACGGACATCTAAAGAAAGATAACGATAAATCTAAAGATGAATATATTTGTTCTGGTCTAGTACTTGATGCACTTAGAGAACCAGTATTTAATGACAATAAATCTATTCAATATATAGTCTCTAAGTTTAAGGATATAAATAGTAACTCTGTTACTCCACTTGATTTATTTATGGCATTCAATGAAGCAGGATTTAACTTTAAAGAAACAAGAGGTTACAGTTTTGTTAATAATATTTGACCTTGATAAAACATCAATATATTGTCCGATAGCTGATTTTATGGATAGATTTATACCACAGAATAAAACACTTAAACGACTATACTATAAGATTTATCCATTTATACACACACTTGAGATGAAGTTTGGTCTATGTAAAATCAACGAAAAGATATACAATCGTGTTAAAGCAATTGAAACTATTAATAGTGGAAATATTTCATACTTAGTTCTAACTGCTAGACATGAAACTTATGAAACATATGAACATGTAGAATTAATATTTAAAGAGTATGCAGACTTTATTAACGTAGAGTGCGTTGCTCAAGGCATTACTGAACTTTCCAAAGCAGATTTCTTAGAAAACAACTTTTTTATATATGATGATGAAGAAATAGTAATGTTTGATGATAATTATAAAGAACTACTAGGAATGAAAAATAAGTTTGGTTCAAGATTTACAGGTTTCAAGGTTAAGATTGATAAAAATGGTAATGAGGTATATGCACTAAAATGTTAATAGAGTTATTTCCAACGCAAACAAAAGTACTAAATGATGTTAGATACGCACGACCTAAAAGTACAAATATTATAAATTATGTAGGTGGACTTGGTTCAGGTAAAACATTTCTAGGAGCATTAATAACAGCATGTTATGTATACGCTTATCCTATGTCGAAAGTATGTATGGCAGGTCCAACAATTCCACTTGTAAAAGATAACACATTTGCATATACTGTAAAGTTTTTAAAGATACTAGGACAAGAACCAATATCATTAAACAAAGAGAAAACTATGTGGTTATGTCCGAATGGTACAACTATAATGATTACTCATGGTGCTAGTTATAAACAGATATTGACGTATGAGTTTAACTTTATAGATATTGAGGAAGCTAGTAAAATATCAAACAGTGTATTGAAACAACTTCAAGGTAGATTAAGATATGTTAATGGTGATGCACCTCTAATATTACTAACACATACTAATCCACCAAGTTCAACTAATCACTATTGTTTAACTTCTGGAAAAGTCTATATTGGAAGCTCATATGAAAACACTTGTTTACCAGAAGGCTATATCGATGGTTTATCTAAGAATATGACAGCAGAAGAAAAGGAGAAGTTCATCAATGGTAAAATAACTCCAGCACTTGATGATGCACTAATATCTAACTTTGACCCATTGTCAGTAAAGTGTATTCCAACTGAAATTCCAACAAATAACTATTCTGTATTTATTACATGTGACTTTAACTACTCACCTCAATGTTGGTTATCTGGATTAATTTCTAGTGATGGACGTTTCTTCTTTCTACATGAGCATTTTAATCTTAAAACGCATACAGAAGTACAGGCTCAATCAGTATTAGAGTTTTTGATAGATACTTATAACTGTAATAAGATTATCGTATATGGTGATAGTGCAGGAGCATACAATCAAAGACTAGATAATGATTATGTTCTAATAGAAAGAGTAGCTGATAGTTTAGGACTGCTTATTGAACTAAGAGTATTACCAAGTAATCCAAGAATTACACAGAGATTATCAGTATTTAGGACACATGTATTAAAAGATAAATATAAGTTCAATCTTGATAATATGAAAAAAACTAACTATGTATTTGAAAATACACGTATCGATATAACTACTGGTAAAATTTTAAATCCAACAAAACAAGAACTGGATATAGAACCAGATTTAATTTATACACCTCATGCGATTGATGCAATAAGCTATTTAATGTATTTTGAAGAAACAACAAAAGGATATTAATAATGACACAAGTAAAAACATTTAATGGACTACCATTCTTCATTGGTACAGGAACAAAAATATCTACAGAGCGAGATTTAGCGTTAGTACAATCAGCGCTATATAGAAGACTTAGAAATGTTCAAGAATGGTACACTAGATATAAAAAGGGTCGTGAAATTAGAGATGCAATAAACAGTAAAGAGCAAGGAGTAATAAAGAATGTTAATATGACCTATGCGTATAATGCATACTTCAAATTTCTTCATCAATCTTTATTATCTCTAAGAGATAGTTTTAGACTTACATCTAGTAACTATAAAGATGATTTAGATAGACCAACAGAAGTTCTAAAAGGATACCTTGATGCACTTCAATCACAAAATGATTTACTAATTGATGATGCTATAAAATACGGATGCGCTACGTTAGTATTAGATGTGAACATGGAAACTGGTACACCATTACCAGATATTCTATTAAATAGAGTTAAATCAGCTAAAATAGTTTATGATTATGAACAACCAGGTCCAGGATTTTTTACTATACGAGTAGCGCCAGAACTAGCATTTAGTTACACATTTTTAAGTGACTATCGTAGAATGGAATTATTCAATCACGCTACAGCAGATGCAGAGGCAGTAGCAGAAATAAGAGTATTTATAGGTGATTTAGTTGTAAACAACAAACTTGATAACTACTTAATTATTGTATTTAGACGTCAAGTTATTTACGCAGAAAAAGGTAGAGATTTAACTACTATACGCTCGATTAGTATCAACGATAAAAATGATGATTGTTCACCAATTTATCCAGTTTTAACAGCATCAGAATTATCAAGGGATGTGTATAAAATACTATTTGATTATTCGGATAAGAATGTAAATCCAATTAGAACTGGACCTTATTCACTAGATGCAAAAGCTTTTAAAGAAGCTGAAATAACTAAGTATCTTAAACTACCTTCTACATATACATCTCAATTAGGAGCATTACTACCAGGTCAATTAGATGTAAACGGATTAATATCAATTCAGACAAGTACTCAACTACTATCTCAGCAAGCAACAGGACTTAATGAATATACTCTAGGAGAAAGCGGAGGTTCAGTTAGAACTTTAGGCGAAGCTATGATGTTAGCTGATAGTGCATCTGGTATATTAAACATCTTATCAAACAAAATAAAACAACAATTAATTCTTCCAGCATTATCTGATATACTTGAAATAATGAAATTTGCACTAAAAGGAATATCTGATATATTTCCAGAAAGTTTGCAAATTGACGTAGATATAGCAAAAGACCAACAAGAAAGTAACGTACTGTTATCTTTAATTAATATGCCGATGTTTGGTGCAGTTATTCAAGGATTACAACCAGTACAAGCATTAATGTTATTTAGATGGATACTCGAAAAATTACATATATCAGGTATTAATTCAGTGTTTGATGATATGATAACAAATACAATAAATAGTAATAACAATAACAATCAATAGGAGTAAATTATGACAAATTTTAATGAAAGTAAATTATCAAGTGTTCTATCAAGAGCAGTTATAGCACCTGCTGATAGAAGTCAACTACTACCGTTTTCAACTCCAATATATTGTCCTAGTAACAATGGAGTTAGAGCATCAAGAGTAACTATTATAGTACCTAATCCAGTTGTATCTGGTGATGTACTAAAACAAACAGGTACAGATAGTGGTAGTTCACCTGTAGATACTACTACAACTTCAACAACTAATTTTACAATAGGTGGAACAAAGACACAAACTGATACCTTAGCAAACGGAGAAATCACTGCATCAACATATAAGATTGATAATATTGATAACACTGTTGACATCGACTTAACTCAATCTCTAAAACTATCTTATACAATTCCTAATGAAGTAGATTTAGAAACAAATGTTGATTTACAAAATATGATAAAATCAGACTTTGCAGTTCGATTTAAAAATGCTATATCTCATGCTATTCAAGCTGATATTGTAACTAATATTGCTGAAATATCTAAAATTACTGCGCAATCTACTCTTGCTGAAACTCTTGGACATGTGATTGCTGATAATCAATACAACGGAACTGGACAAAAATACTCAATTTATAGATATGATAATGGCGCTCCAGTTACATATAATATTTCTTCTGACCAACCAGATTATGATGAAAAAGTTATTGGAGAAACAGCAGAAAATTATTATGCATCTAAGAATGATGTAGCATATCCAGCGCTTTACTATATGAATTTACCTACAGTTTTACTACCATACACAACATATCAAGAATATCAAGTATCATTAGTAAACGGAGATATAAAACCTTATGTTGAAACAAGAGTAAATGTAGATACTACTGCTGAAAGCTTTAGTAGTATTGGTGACGGTGTAGTAGGTAGTAATGACAGTTATGCAGTAGCATTCACAGAACCAAAAGTAGTTCTTGCAAAAGATGTAAATACGTTCTCTGATGTATTATGTATAACAGCATTTTATGGTATTAAGTTAATTAATACAGCAAATTTAAGAATTATTAATTCATAGTATAATAAACTATAGTTATTTATATACACTTGGTAAAATTGTTAGTTATATACTAAGTGTAAGTGTTAGAACTAACATTAATTTAAGGAGTTAAAATGACAGCATTTACAACCGAACGTTGGGCAGAACAAATGTTATTCACTTTGAAAGAAAGTACTGGTGGTTTTGCAGCTAGAATAGTTAACCATAACTTTCATAATCCTGGTGGAGATAAAGCCGATGCAGTAAAAATCATTAAACCTGATTTATCTGTAGTTGGTACAGCTACTACCGCAGGTATGACTATGCCAAGTGGATACGGTAATGCTAATTCAACAACAATAACTTTAAACCTTGATACTCCAATTCGATATGCAGTTGGTTTACCTTGGGAAATGCAACTAAAAACTTATCATGATATTGAAAAAGGCTATAGACTTGCATGTGAAGATATTGTAGTTCAACAGCGTAACACAGCAGTTATGGCTGCTATTAATGCAGAAAGTACTATTCCAGTTATTGGTGGTGGTACAGCAGCATCTCCAGTTCAATTAACAGTTGATAACGTTCTAAGTTACTTAACTAAATTTAGAATACAACTTATGAAGACTGGTGCTATTATGGAATACGGTAAATATCGATTTGTAGACCAAGAAACGCAGGACAACGTATCAGAACTATCAGGCGAACAAACTGCGTTTGATGGTGAAGGTGGTGAAGTACCAGGTGTTCTAGGTGTACAAGTTCGTGAAGCATTACCAGTATTAGCAGTGCCAGGTGATTTGTATGAACTAATCATCGAAGCAGATACAAAAGCAGGTTCAAGAACAGAGGCTAAAGAATTCTATGGTAATGTACCAGTTATCAGAGGTTTCGAATTAGTACTTGATGAAAGCTTAGACCACATGTCAGATGCTTCAAATAAACACTTACAAATTATTTGTGGTACTAGAAACTTGGTAACAGAAGCATTTACTCAAAGTAGAGCAGAAGTTATACCAGACCCAGATAGTTATAGAGATATTCTTAGAGGTTTAATCGTTTATGGTGCTAAGGTAACTAATCCATTATGTGGAGCTCGTGGTTACTTTACATTAACAGCAACATCAGGAGGTTAATCAAAGCAGGACAGCTAACGCTGTCTTGCAAATTGAATATTTTTAAATTGATATTTAATTTACAGGGCAGTGTATACAAAGAAAAAGGACTAGTATATGGCATTAAAGAAAAATCAAAAAAACTACAACAAACAAGTAATGCAATCAGGACTTAAATCAAATGAGTACATCAACACTAACTTAGGTTTAATTCAAGATTACGTAACTGATTACTCTGGTCGAACTGATTATTGGACTGATAAGCTTAATAACAGACAGCTAGATTTATTATCTGATAAATATCTTGCGCAGAATGCAAACATGTTAAGAGGTAAGGCTGCGTTTGGTAGTAACAGTGAAACTAATAGAGAAATAGATGAAAATGCTTATAGTCAACAAAATTATCTAGCTAATGTGTTAAACCAGAATGTAGCGCAAGCTAATCAACTTCAACAAAATGAATTAGCTGCACTATCAGGAGCTACACAACTAAATTACGCTAATAGAAACTATGGAGCTACAGCAGCAGAAAAAGTAGATGAGGCTAATAATGCTTGGCTTGGTTCATTAGGTAAAGTAGCATCAGCAGCAGGAGGTTTAGCAAGTGTTATACCAGGAGGTCAAGCTATAGGTGGAATATTAACAGGAGTAGGAGGTACATTATCTGGATTAGCAGATACTTCATCTTCTAGTTTTAATAATGACCAACAAAAATATATTGACCAATCATGGACTAAATTTGTTCAAGCTCCACAAACTCAAGGATTTTTTAACAACTTAAATCAAGCGGTTAATAAATGGAGTGTAAATAGAAGATATGGTAATACTGGTGATTTTGGTGGACGAAACACAATTGCATAAAGGAGATTACTATGGTAAATAAAAAAGTAATAGAAGTGCTATACGGCGGATTTAAAAATTCTACACAGGCACAAAAGTTCTTACAACAAGCTGGTAATAAACTACAAAAAGGAAAAAAAGAAACAAATAAGTTTATAAATTCTATATTTACAGAAGGATTACGAGGTACATTAGATGGTACTAAGAAGTTTCTACCAATAGCAGGTCTGTCATTAGTAGCTGGACAACCAGCAAATGCTAAAGATAATAATTATTCAAATTTACATAGAAAGTCACTTGAGTTTTTCAATAAATTAGCATTAGCTCCAGCTCAAGTAGCTAATAAAACAATAGAAAATCCAGATGTATTAATTGATACTTTAGTATCATTTTTACCAGTTGGACTAGCTATAAAAGCTCCACAAATAGCAACAAAAGCACTTAATGTATTCAAAGATAAAGGAGCTAAAGTAGCTGCAAAATATATTACTGATATAGCTGGTAAATTTAGACAGCAATTTGTTAAAAACCTTCCGACTGTTACAGAAAAAGTTAAGCAAGGTACCACATTACTAAAAGGTTCTATTGATGACGCTATATCAAAATCTAAGGTATTTAGAGCATCAGGCAAAACAGTTGAAGAAGTTAAACTCGCAAAAAGAATTGTTGAAAACGGTAAAAAGTTAAAGCAACTATCAGATGAATTAGGAATAAAAAATGCAAAAGAAATTCCTAATCTATTAAAATTTGTAGACCAATTAGGAAGTATCATTAAGAATTCACCACGATATATTAAAGCAAAAGCTACAGGTAGTAATGGAATACTAGGTGCTATAGGTAATGTAGGATTATCCACCTATGATTTATGGCAAGCATTTAAAGAAAATGATGATAGTTTAATTCCTAAAACAGTTGCTAATACAGCTAGAATTGGTTCAAGTCTTATTCCAGGAAACTCCTTATTGAAACTTTTATATGGTGGACTAGGATACGTTGCAGGTGATAATCTAACTAAGGCAGCACTAAATAAACTAGGTATAAAAAGAAATAATACTCCAGAGCAAGAAAAAGAATACGAAACTGGAATGGCTTATCCAGATTTAGAAAGTTACGTACCAGAGTATCTTACAGGAGTATCCGGAAGAAAGTATCATGTAGTTGGTGAAAAGATATATGATTTTTCAACTGGTAAACCAGTTAATGTAAATGAAGCTTTAACCGATGCAGATAATTATTTAACAATGCAAACTCAAAAAAATAATGATATGCTTGCAAATGTTAATAATCAGATTGCAGAGATGGAGAAATTAGAACAACGCGGTTACAACATTCCTCCAGAAACAAAAGCTCAATTGTATCAAGAAAAGGATAGCTTGTTAGCTGCGGTTCAAAATAACCAGCAAAGCTACTTAGGTAGTCTAAATGAATATGATGCAGATGGAGATTTAGTAGAGCAGTATCGACAAAAATATGTAGTACCTCAAGAAATTGAACAACAGCAAATTCAACAACAAAATCAACAAAACTATATCAATGCATATCAAGAGATGTTTAACAAAATAGCTAATGATACATTTAATGATTTAGATAACTACTATACTCCAGAAAATCAAGCTATTGAATACTATCAATATATGACAGGAGTACCGTCAGGTTCTGTACCATATTTATCTCCAGAAGAATTTAGTAGAATACAAAAAGTTAAAGCTATGCAGCAAATAGCTCCAGTTATGCGAGAAAAAGCTCTATCACAGTTAAATAGTATTATTGCTACACAACAATCATCAGATAAAGATATTAGAGATTATAACTTAGATGTTCGTGAACAGATAGCTACTGAAAAGAAAAACTATATGGATAGCTTAATAAATGCGTATGAAGCAGAAGAAAGAGCTAGACACAATAGAGTTGGTGAACAAATTGACACATATGAAGCAGAAACTGGTAGACAAAATGCTCAATCTAGTTCTATGAATGCAATAACAAATAGAATGGAAATACCAATTAAGCAAGGTCAGTTACAAATTAATCAAGGTGAATACGAGCGTAGACAAAATCTACTTCCTTATCAACAAGCAAACTATGCAGGTCAGGCAGTAATGAACGCGGGTATGTCAGGATTAACTATGGACCAATTTTTAAATAGTAATCAATCAGTTATGTCGCAAGTATTCCCAGGTACTCAACAAGGTAATAATCAACAACAACAGTATAAAAACTTTAATTTAGGACAATAATTATGGCACTATCATTTGACAATAACAATAGTAATTCACAATCATTCAACTCATCATCAGGACTATCATTTGGTACATCCAGTAATAATACCAGTAATAGACCACAAAGCAATAAATCCGATATAAAGTTTGAAGGCTCACTATATACTAATGCAAAAAATGACTTAAACGAAATAGGAGCTGGAATAACAACTTTACTTGGTGGAATATTTGGATATGACCAAGATGCAAGAAAAGCTATGATTGATACTTTTGATGCAGTAGCAAAAGACCCAACTCAACTAAAACAATTTGGAGATGCACTTCTATCAACATATAATCTTGCAATTGATGATATAGGTAAAATGCCGTTAGGAGAGATGGTAGGAAATGTATTAACAGGAGCTTGGAAGCATCCAATAACAGCATTAATAGATGTAACATCACTAACAGGAGCAATAGGACTAAAACTACCAAAATCAATCAAGAAAAAAATAAAAGTCATTGATGATAATTCAACAAGAATAAAGTTAGCTGAACAAGTAGCAAAAGATAATACTAATTTAACTAATACCGGTAATGACTTCTTAAAACAAATTCAAGCTATTGAAAGTAAATATTCTCCAGAAGCTATAAGTAAAGGAATGCAAGCAATTGAAACAGTAGGTTTTAAAAAAGCACCGAAAGAACTACTACCAGTAATGCAAGATTTATCAAAAGCTAATGATACTTATAAACAATTTACATCAATGGCTGGTGCAAAAATGTATGATGATGTAGACTTTGCAGCTAAAGAAATGTTAAGTAGAGAATATGGAGTACCATTTAGTGACTTGGATAACTTTGATTTTATAAAGTCACAGGCATACAAAGAAGCAGTACAGTATGTTAAAGAAAATGATGTTCAACCACTATTTCACCTTAAACCTAAAGTACATACAGTAGATGATTTAGCTGCTGATAAAATTGAAACAAATCTTTTGGAAAGAAAATATGGTACTATTGATTATGTGGATGCTCCTAAGAACTTAGCAAAGAAAGCAGGAGATTTTGTAGATAAAGTAGTTAGAAGTAATACATTAGATAGTGCATCAAACTTAAATAAAAAGATACGTGAGTACAATAAGTTAAATAAAACAAATGTTAAAGAACTAGATACACAATCAAGTGTATTTAATAATAAATTCTTAAATGAACTAAACAGTGAACTAAAGAAAACTATGTTAGCAGGTGGTACATACTTAGGAGCTAACGTATTATCTACTACTCTATCAATACTTAATAACTTTGATGTTAATGCAGTAGCTAAAACATTTAAAAATTTACCAAAGTTTAGAATGGTTGAATTACCAGAAGCTACTACACCTATACTTAATTATATATCAAAAGTAAATAATTTCTTGTATCGACCAGTAGCATCAGTAGATAAGTATCTTGAAAACATTGCACTTGAGTATATTAATAACTATGGAATTGATAAAGCTAAGTTTTTACAATCTACAATACCATCAAGAGTAGTAGCTACTAATCCAGTAGAAGCAGCAGTAAAAAGTTTTGTACCATTTGGTAACTATCCACTAGCAGCTATCAAAGAAACAGCTGCACATATAAAAGGAAGACCAGTTAGAAGTTTTGTTTATAACCAATTACCAAAATTAGGTACATCAGTAAATGAAACTGTACAACAGCAAACTCCAGGATTAACAGAAGCAGATACAACTAAAGCTATTAGATTTGACCCAAGAGAAAATAAGCTAATTCAAAGGTCAACTGTTGTAACTCCTATACAAGCAGCAAATATGTTTTTACTAGGTCAACAAGGTGATGCTATTCAAGTACCATTATTTACATTCCTTAATAAGTTAATTAGTGGTAAAGGTGACCCGAATGTTTTTGAAGTTGAAGGTAAAACATATAGAGTTAATAATGGAGAGATAACAACAGAACAAGGTAGTTTTAGTTTATTACCAAGTTTATCATATATTGGTAGACAGTTATTAGGACCAGTTCAATTCTACAATCAAGTAGTAGTACCACTTATGACTGATAAATATGTTAAAGATGAACAACAACTATTTAACAGACTTGTAAATGATAGTCAATATTCAAACATGAATGCTCAAGCTCAAAATAAAGTTACTACTGCTGCAAGAGAAAAGTTAGGTAAAAGAGTAGCTGGTACTTATGAATTCAATTATTATAAACCTTATATACCACGGAGAATTAGACGAAAAATTCTTCAAAGACAAATGACCAAAAGAAATATTAACGATATTTTAAATAATTAATCTCCTTTGTACACACACGTGGTTTACTAGTTAAATCACGTGTTTTTATTTTAAGTTTTGTAAACTTTTTGTAAATCTATGTTAGAAAAACATGAAAAACGGGTATATTATTACTATAGAACATTGACAAGTGTATATAAAGAAATCGAGGTCGAACACCTAAACTAATTGATATTTAGTTAATCACAAGTATCAACAGTAGATTAATCTTATTTAATTACTATAGTATATAAAGATAATTAATTAATCATATATAAGTATATAAAGATAGTTAGTTAACTACTAATTGATATATTTTTATATACAGTTCTTTTTTAATATTATAATTAATAATCTCAATAAACTATCTATTATTAATAAACTAACATAGATTTATGACTTGGTATCTAATTTAGATTTAACCATTTTGTATTAGAATAAATATATTGTTAGTTCTACGATAGATATATATTTATTATAATAGATTATAAAATATAGATTTATAATCGATTGTATAGTATATATATATCTATTAAAAAAAAACTGTATATAAAAAATAATCTTTGTATACGTTATAATTAAACATAAATCTTTATATACGTTTAATTAATTATCGATTAGTCAATTAAATATCTTTATATACTTATTATAACATAATATCAACTAAAATGCAAGCGGAGCGCACGAGAACGTTACAAATATTAATAATATAAAGAATTGTAACAAAATAACATAGAAATACTTGACAAGATAATTTAAGTATGTTATTATAAAAGTATAAGGACGGAGGACATATGAAATATCCAAAAGCATACAAAAGAAACACATTAACAAAATTACTATGGTTATATAAATCAGGGGTAATAAGTTATATTAATTATTCAAAAGCAAAAGAAAAATATATTAATAAATAATCGGAGGATAAATGGCAAACATACTGGCAGATTTAATTCTATTTATTTTATTAGTTGGTGGTATATTTGAATTAATTGGAGGATAAGCAAATGAAAAAATTAACATTTACAATAGGAACACAAGACAAGGATACAAAAGAATTTTACACAGTAAATTCAATACGAAATTATCTTACACAAGCACTAGACTATGCAACATTTACAGAGTGCCAAGGCAGTTATAAATATGATGATGGTACTATTTGTAATGAGCCAAGCTTAAAAGTTGAAGTAATTCTTTTTGATGATGATGACTACATAAAACAAGTTGAAATATGTAAAGTTATTGAAGGTACTTGTAACTTCTTTAATCAAGAGAGCTACTTATATGAAATACGCACATCAAATAGTTATAATGCAGTATTACTTTATTGTTAACTTTTGTAAATAAATGATTAATATGTGTTATAAATAAAATTAACTGGGTATAATATAAATATAAGGAGGATTAAGTTATGGCATATAAAAAATATTATGAAACAATTGAATTAGAGCGCAACGGCTACAAAGTTATAGCAAGAGTATTTTCACAAGGCACAAAATACGGATTTCGTCACGTATGTACAGATTTAAAAATTACAGAATTACAAGCTAAAAGAAGCTTAGTTGATTTATGTAATACTAATATTGTATGCAGATATTACAATAGAACATGGGAACGCTGGCGCTTTCAATCAGTTTTACTAAAAGCTGTAAGTATTCTCCAGCCTGAAACTTATCAATTTATAAAAGAAAAGATATTATATTAAGGAGGTAATTATGGAATACTGGGAGTACACAATTTTATTTATATCAATTATACTTATATTATCAACTTTTATAGTTTAATTATAACTTTGGAGGATTAATTATGACAAGTTTTGAAATATTTATAGATACAATTAAAAAATTATCAGGCTCACAAGGATTTTATACACGTCTGCAAAATCAAATAGAAAATATGTCACAAGAGGAATTGAACACACTTGAATATACGATAAACACGACAAAAAGCTATAAAGATAGTATTGATGTAGTAATGGACTTGGAGGGATAACAGATATGAATATTTATGACAAGATAGTAATGGTAACAGATAGTGAACTAAGCTGTAAATCAATAACAGATTTAATAGATAGATACAATTGCCTTTTTGAGTATGTTGTAAGCGACGGATGTGGCTACTGTAAATTCAATAATACAGATGATGTTGACAATTTTTATAGTGATTTATGTGAACTAAAAGATGAATTATTCTGGTTACAATGTTGTTATGATAAAGATTAAGTAATGTAACCAAATAACTAATAATTGTTATAAACTTTCATAAACTGGGTATAATATAAATGTAGTACAAATATAGGAGTATTTATTATGGCAAACGAAAAAGCAAAACAAGCAAGCTCAGGATTAAAAAAACTAACAGAAGCTCAAAAAGAAGCAATCAAAGCACTTTATGAAGCAAAAGACAAGAGATTTACAGAAGTAGAAAAGCTAGTTAACAAGTCTGAATTATTTAAGATTACTGGCGATACAAAATATGCACCAAAACAAAATCGAAATGAAAAAGCAGAGTTATTAAATTCAATTTTATTTAAATAATCCTCCAACCCCGATATTAATTAGAGTATAACTGTATAATTAATATATATATATATATGTTTTATCAAGTTGAAGTTATACAACATACTTGATTTTCTTTAATCAAATAGGAGTTAACTATGATTAAAATGTATTTTGATAAAGTTCATAAAAAGTCATTTACTTGTTTAACAGATACGCAACTAATGCGATATATGATACGCAACAAAATATGGATTACAGATATTGAATTACTATGGGATAATGGAGAAGTAAGCAATGAAGCGATACTTAACTAGTTACTCAAAAAATTACATAAAAGTTCGTGATAGAAAACTTAATCTTGAAACAGAAATATATACGACAGACAGAGAATTGGCTGATACTGTTCAGGACGCAATCAAAAGCACTAATTATCACTTAATTAATCGAAAAAATGGTAAAGTACAAGTTAGGTCTATCAACGAGTTACCTCTTAAATTATCTGAACATAAACCTAACTGGGGTGATATGTTACCAGAGAATATAACATGGGAGAGTGAGATTATAAAACAAAAGGAAAAAGAACTAAGCAGCAAATTAAATAATTTATTATTTAGAGGAGATTAAAATATGAACATAGATGCAAATTTAATTGTAAGCAACGACACAAAAGATGAAGCACTTCAAAAAATTGATGAACGTATGAAAGCTTTAAAGCTAGATTACGAAGTCACTGAAAAAGAAGTTACATTTACACAGTTAACAGTAACATTGAAACTATCAAAACTAAGTATGATTAAACATATGTTTAATTTGGTAGCAGCACCAGAAAATGAAATTAAATACTTATGTAAAGTAAAATCAGTAGTTATGGCTACAGCTCGCGACATTTTAAATAATGTATTACAATCAATAAAAGGATAGAATATGAACGAAGTTATATACATTGGTGGAGTACCAGTAACTTACGAAGACATAGAGGAATTTATAAATGATAAACAAATTGAAACAAACAATTAAAGACTTTACAGTAATGAGATGTATTCTTCTTGATAAAAATGATACACAGCAATTCTCGAACAAAACATTATTTAATTTTTGTAACAAGGCACTAAAAAATTATATAAAATTTAGATTATCACTAATGCAAAATGAAACTGTTCAAAACATTGAAAAAGAAATTCTTGAAGCAGGCGTAAAAGTAGGAATTAAATATGCTGAAAGTAAGTTTGGAGTTAGTATACCAGAACAAGGTGAAGAACAGATACAGCAAATGGCAGTTGATATTGCTAAAGCAATTAATGAACGTAGAATAGATTTATTCCTTTGTGGCCTTGAATATGCTACTAATAATTTAGAAAAGGATAGTTCATCAAATGAAACAAATTCTTAAAATATCTAAAGATATATTTGAAGATTGTATATCACATATCACCGAAAATAGTGCTAACTTCTTTGATTTACACAAACCAAAAGATATAATATATGTAGATGAACTAAACTTCATAGATTGTTCAGGTTATACAGTGATAAATGGTGTATACAAATTCTACAATAAAGATACTATGATTAAGTTTATGAAAAGCTATGGTATAACCTGTGGATGTGAACGAAGATTAATTAATGGTAGAGTTCAACTATGTTACAACGGTCAGCCAATGACAAAAGAGCAATACGATTTCTTATCTAAGCGAGCAGATGTTCTCGGATATAATAAATTTAAAGGATGTGGATGTGCCAAAAACAAAGGATAAAAATAACTTTATAAATATAATACTCAATAAGATAGAATTAGCTAAGAACTTTCATCAAAGAGTAGCACTATCAATTACTTCAAAAGTAATAATGAATTGTATAACTCTAAAGTTTTATCTTAGACGTAGGTATCAAAAGCTATTTTTATACACACGCTTACAGAAATGTTCACTTGGTAATGTATCTAACAGACATCAACTCATAAATGATATTAAAACTCTAGTACCAGAGTTATCTATCGAAAGCACAAAAGGGCACCATCTAGGATTTATACTCGAATTAAATAATGATACCAAAGACGCGCTAATTCAGTTCTTAAAAATAATAGCAGTATTAGCTAGTCCAAAAGACTTTTATGTAAAAGATACACAAGTATACAAATCTTTTTGGAACTATCAACACACTTCATCAATACCAATTCATTTACAAATAACACAATCGTTATTCAGAACACTAAAGAGCGCAGATTTAATATATTATTTATCAGAGGTACAACAGTATGACAAAAATCTTGATTTACATAATGCTAATATCAATAGTATTAATGATACTACTAAGTAATACTGCATGTAGTTTAACACTTGATGAGGAAGTAAAACTAAAGCATAAACTAGAGCAAACTTGCATAGATTATAATAAAACATGCGAAGTTATTTTTAGCACTAGCAGTAATGTACAAGCTTTTACAACTCCATATAATAGAATAATAATCACATCTGGACTATCAAACAAGTTAAACTATGATGAAGTACAAGCAATAGGTCTTCATGAGGTAGGACATGTCGTACTAGAACATTGTAAAAGACACTTTGAGGCAACATATAAATTATATCCAATATCTAAACAGCAAAAAATAATTTTATATCACACACATGAAATTGAAGCTGACTTATTTGCAACTATGATTGCTAGAAAAGAAAATACGAAAAATTGTTTACCAATTGCACTCAAAAAGATTGTGATTAAACAAAAATGGAATGAAGTATCTTCAACACATCCAAGTATTAATCAACGAATAAAGATAATGAAAAGTTACTAAGGAGTATAACATGACAATACCAAGAACATTATATGCGATAGCTTATGCTGATAACTGGCTACAATCTACAAGTTATAATTCACACTATATGATTTACAGAAGCCGTAAGAATGCAGAGAAAGCACTAGAAAAATTAAAAAGGAGATATGGTCGAGGCGTAACTACGATATTAACCAGCATAGCAGACAAAATGCGTATAGTGGAATATATTGTTAAGGAGTAAACATGCAAATACTATATTGGTTCTTTATAACAGTGGTAGTCATAGCAATACTAACTATACCACTATCACTAATATTTGATTTTATACTTGGAGACAACTAATGAAAAGAATAATAATTCATCATACAGGCGGTAGTTATAAACCTAACAGTACAGATTTAAAAGCGTATCATTTTTTAGTAGATAACTTAGGTACAGTGCATTCAGGTGTATATAAACCAGAGGATAACGAGAATTGTAAAGATGGTAAATATGCAGCTCACACATACTTAGGCAATACAGGTTCAATAGGAGTATCAGCTTGCTGTAACTACGGATTTAATCTCAAACATAAGCAATCTTTATATCCATTCACGCTTAAACAGTTTAATACGATATGTAAATTATGTGCTGATTTATGTAAAAAGTATAATATCGTTGTATTGAATATTTATACACACTACGGTTTTGATAAATCTAAAGGAATTCATCAAGGAAAAATTGACATTACTTATTTGCCTTGGAAACCAGATTTAAATCCAGACGAAGTTCAAAATTATTTTAGGCAGGAGATACGTAAACTTTTGTAAACAAAGTGTTAAAAATTTATAAAATATGGGTATAATATAGTATATATATATTTTTTTATTTTAGTATTACTTTTAAATTTAAGGAGTTCAAAATGACAGAAAAGAAACAAGTTCGTAAAAATCCAAGTCCACTAGTAGTAAAAGGAGTATTCTATGTAACCGCTACTTTTGAAGATAAGCAATATGTAGTATCCAATGGTTTATCATTCTTAAGATTTAAAAAAGAAAATGATGATATTAACAAAGGCGATTATGTTGAAATTCATGGCCCAGTTTATCAGAAAAAAGAAGCATCTCATCCAATTATTACAGGTGAAGCAGTAGTAAAGAAACTATCGGAAGCAGAAGTTGATGAGTACAAAGCAAAAATTGCAAAGGCAACAGGAAAAGAAGCAGCCAAATCAAAAGAAAAATCTAAACCTAAAAAAGCAACTGAACAGAAATTACCTTGGGAAGATTAATAAATGAGTGACTGGATTGATTTAATTAAACCTTATACTAAACATATAGTTATGAATAAACACGAAAAGAAGATAATTTTAGTTCATCCACATTTTCAAACAGGAAAACAAGGATATAAGAGTTTAATTAAAGCGCTTGTTAATAATAAATATAATGGCTATGAGGTAACTGCAACGGGATTTGTAAGTTTAAAAGGCTTAATAATAATAAGAACATTAATGAAGCACCTACAAAAACTAAAAGTAATTGAGAAATATAGTCTATCTCATAGTTTACCAAGTCCACTTTATACATTAGTAGTAACTTTAAAATAGGAGTAAGACAATAATGTCAATGAATGTACCAGAAAATAATATGACTAATCAGCAACCAGAAATAGTAGACACAACAGCAACAGAAGTAGTAAGTCCAGATGCTACTACCATAGATGAAACTACAGTAGCAGAAACAGCACCACAGGAACAAGCTACAAATGATACTCAAGTCGTAGAAACTGTAGCGCAAGGCTTAGCTAATGATGAAGTAACAGCAGAAGATATATTTGTGGCAATGCTAAGTGAACAGTTTGGAATATCGCCAAGTAGTGCAGTAACTCTATTACAATTATTACTTCAAGATATGATGGACGATGCTACAGAAGTAGAAGAAGAAACAGAAGTAATAGACACACAGCAGTAATTTAGTGAGGCAAACATGCAGACAGTAACATCTACATTTTTATACTTACCTATTGGTTTAGTTAATGATATAATATTCCATATTAACTTAGTTGCAAGTGAGATATTGTCGATTAAGTATGCTGGAGCATCAACATACATTACTTATCTCAAATCACTAGATGAAATAGAAGAAGACTTAGTCAATATGGAAGTTATTTACACTGTAGAAGATGGTATGGAGCATAGTTTCCCTATTTATATTGAAAAGTTAATTACAAAGTTAGTAGAACAAACAAAGACACTGAATAAATGCTGGAGCTTAACAAATGACTAACGTATTAGATATTTACAAATCATTAGCAGTAAGAATTAATTATCCAATAGAACCAACATATAGATGCTTACAAAAAATAATAGGATACTTAAACTTATTAATATCTTTAACAAATACACCTCAAGTAACTATTGAAGTAGAATTATCTGGAGAACCAGGAAAAAGATACTATAATAAGGTAGGAGAAAAGGTAGCCTATCTAAAAAGTGGTAAACCATGTAAATTAAATCCTGATGGAACTATTAACACATCTGAGAAAACTGGATATGTTATTAGAACTGGATTATTTCAAGACTTTAATTCAGGAGCATCAAAGAAATTTGTTACATCCGAAACTGATGTACTATCAGATGATTACTATCTACAACCAATTTTAACTGCATTATTCTTAGCAATAAGTGGAGTTAGTCCAGGTGAAGCAGTAATGTATATTAATGATGCTTGTACTAAGTCAGTTTCAAGTGTTGATACATCAATGATAGATGTAAATAAAGCTAAACGGAGATTATAGTTTGGAACTTTACAACATCAGAAGCTTGAAAATTCATATTGGACAAGTAATAACTACTCCATGTGGAAATAGATTTAGACTAAGTTCGAAATTTTTAGATACAAGTATTCAAGATTGTAAGTACATATGTTTAATATACAGTGGTAAACAAAGATTTGTTGAAATTGGATTTAACCACACAGGTGTATATAAAGTTTTAAAAACAGTTTTAAAGCTTAAAGATATTAATAAGATTATTATAAAGATACAGGAGTTTACTAATGGAATTAACAAATAATGAGCTACTTGAACTAGCATCAAAAGATATTGAAGGAGTAGACCTATTACAATACATCCAGAATAAACATAAAGACTGGCATCCGATTAAATGTATAAACTTCATTGATGAGTTGTTTAAATACAAAGAATATAATAAACTTGTAGCATCATTATTGACTGTTAAATTTCAGCGCATAAGAAGTAACTTATTAAAACAAGTAGATACTTTAATGCAAGATGGTGATACTGATATACTTAAACAAATCGATAAACTACTTGCAATTGTTGTAAAGTTTTCTCAACTTGATGATGATGAAGCATCTGATAACAAATTAATAATTAGGACAGCAGATAACAATGAAGAAAAATTCAGACCAGAAATATCGCAGTAAATTTGAAGCACGATTAGCAGGGCATTTAAAGCACTTAGGTTTTGAGTATGAACCATTTAATATAAGTTATACAGTACCTGAAAGTAAACATAAATATAAACCTGATTTCGTACGAGGTAAACTAATATATGAACTTAAAGGTAAATGGACTTCACAAGACCGCAAGAAGATGAAACTATTAGTTGAACAACATCCAGAGTATGAGATAGTAATGGTATTCCAAAATCCTAACGTTAAGATTTACAAAGGTAGCAATACAACATACTCAGATTACTGTGATAAAAACAATATTAAGTGGATGCACTATAAGGATATTACGTAATGATTAAAGAAGTTATTTTAAGAGATACAAAGAAAAGTAGATTTGTATATCCTGATGAAGTAGCTGGTATTTATATTCAAATGTTGGATTTCCAGAAAGAGCCTATGGATTATTAAATCCAGAAACAAATAAAATAATATACACTCAAGAAGGTATTATACTTGAATGTTACCTTCTTAAACTATTAAGAAATGATTTAAAAGTTTATGTTGAAACTGATGATGAATAAGTGAGAAAATTATTATGCCAATTGAACCTTTTGAAATAGTAAATGAAGATGGAAGTGTTAATCAAGCCGAGTATAATCGTTGTATAAACTTCCTTAATGATTATATCGATGGAGTAATTAAGGTATATCCAGAAACAACATGGGCAAATCCATTCGAGATTGATTTATCACAACAAAAATCAGCGTATACACTAATAAAAGAAATAGTAGAACAACCAACAAATAGATTACTTAATAAGACAGCATTTGAAAGCTTAAAAAAGTTATTTAATGGATTACTAAGTAGATATGGCTCTACTATTCATACATACGGTAGATACTTAGAGCAATCAAAATACTTTCTTGATGGACCAGGATACATGTATGATGTACTTTCACAGCGTGAAACTCCAGTACTAAAAGAAGTAATAAATGATGATATTACTATATATTATCTTGATGACGAAAATCATACTGTATTAGAGTACAATGACACAGCATATTCACAGACAAATAATAGTAACTTACCAACATTAAACTTTCCAGAATTATCATATAATAGTAACTTCTTAAATTCAAACATTGAAAATTATCCAGGTGTATATAAAGGTAATCTATGTGGAGTTTATTCTGATTTTCAAAGAATATCTGGACAATACGTAGGTTCATCAACATTATTTTATTTTAGCGAATGTAATGATACTTTATACACATCTGGTGCAAATAGTGTATCAAAATCTGATATAGGTATAATAAACTTTAACTATAATGCAGTTGTATCCAACAAATCAAAACCAACAAGAGGTGTAGATTTATCACTTGTAAAAGCATCTCAAGAAGCAATAGTTAATCCAGGTGAAGTAAACGCATATATACCTACATCTACAATTAATCCAAGTGTAAGCTATTTATCACCTACTTTCTTTACAGCTCAAGATAAAACAGAATGGTTAATATAAAATGGTAAAATCTAATCAACGAATAACAAAAATAAAACGTGACCCAATTGAAGAACTATTAAAAAAAGCAGAAGCTACTCCTGTAGAAAATGCTTGTACAATTCAACCACAAGGTATGGATTTAACTCCATATCCAGACATGAATAATCTTAGATTGTGGACAAACGATTATCTACTAAACGGATTAAATGCAACTTACATAAATAATATTGATACATCTGGTCAAACATATTTAACAACTATTGTAGACGGATTACCACTATTTACAAAACTAACAAAATCAGCGTATATTGGAACAGGATTTATTAATTTTAATCAACCAACTTTAGATAGCAATGGAGTAATAGGTGGAGCATCTTTTGCAGTAACAGCAGATAGTGAAGTTGCTACATATTCAATTAATACTAGTAAAGTTACAACACATGGCTCTCCACAATTTAATCCATCAACAGGCGTAGCCTCAGGTTTTAGTAATTCAAATTATTATACACTTCCAGCTTCTACTCAATCAACAGATGGAACTACATACGTATTTGAATTTACTCCAACTGAAACAGTAAATGTTCTTCAACGTATTGCTCACTATGAACACGTATTTGCTCTTGAAATTCAAGCTAATGGTGGTCCTTTAACTTCTTATTGTTGGGATAATGGTACTCAATATGCGATTTTAGATAGTGTAACTCCTAATACCACTTATCGTGTTAAAATTCAAATTACATCTAATAAATATAGAATTGTTAGCTTATGGCAAAACGGTTCTTGGGTTGAAAAGATAAATCAACACGACAGAGATATAAACTTTAATACTGATTATATGCTCCATATTGGTATTTGTTCTTGGGACCTTACAATGCCACTAACAGATGGTACTATTAATATGTATAATAGTTATTATTATATTGACACAGAACCAGATGCTCTTTATCGATTTGCTGAGGTATCAACCGGCTCTCTAGCTTATATGGCTACTAATCCTGATACTGGATATTGGCAATCAAATAGTGATACTACAAATCATTATCTTACATACTACAATCCAGAAGCAATTAGATTATCAAGTATTGAATTCAATAACTACTTATGTACAGATAGTAGCTATATTCCTACGAACTTTACAATTCAAGGAAGTAATACAGGAGATGCATCAGATTGGATTAATATTCAAACTATTGAAAATAGTAATACTACCGTAGGTACTAACTCTCCATATTCATTTGATGTATCTACTCAATACTCATATAAGTACTTTAGAATATATATTAATTCACCTCAATCAACAGTTCAAATAGGATACATGAAATTAGTAGGAACTGTAGAACGTTCTCAAGTACCAGTTGAAATAACTAAACCAGGATTATGGTTATCTAACTTATGTAAACCTTATCAAGTATCATATGCAGGAGGTTGGTTAAGACAAAATCTAATAAATCACTCTAATAAAGAATTTGATACTATAAATAGTGATACAATAGGTAACTATTCTTTTTCATTCTTTCAACGTGGTATAATACACAGAGATGCAGGTTCAACTCATGCAGATAACGATAGCTACTGTCAACATTGGTCACCAAGTGCTCTAGGCTGTATATCTCATGATAGTATAATTATTCCAACAAATAATCTAAGAAACACATATTCATCATATCAAACTTTAGCAGTACCTAGTAATGTTAACATGCAATACTATTCTGAAACACCAAGTAAAGATGTTGAATTTACTTTTGTAGATAACAATGATAATATACCTTTAACTACTACATCATTTAATGGTCGAGTAGTTGGTGATGGATGGACTTTTGAATATTTAGTATCAGGAAATCATCAAGGCTCAGGAACATGGACACCTGATGCAGGATGTGATTGCGATGCTGAAACTGTTAATTGTGAAGAATGTCCACATTGTTGGTCCTGCGTAAGCGAAGATATAAGAAATTCTGGATTGTGTATTACTGGAGAAATAGAATATCAGAATGCAGATGGCACAGTTTGTATTCAAGCAGTAAATGAATGTTTTCAAACTATTCAAGCGGCAATTCAAACAGGTAATCCTAATATACCACAAAATGTACTTAATGATAGTACAACTAAAACATACGTAGTAGATATAAGCATTTCAGGTAAAGGACCTGCACCTAACAATATACCATCTTTACCAGAAACAGGAAACTATAGCAAAGCAAGAATTACAAAAACTAGTGGTACTGGAACAATATCATTAATATATGAAGATGATGGAACATTCAACTTTGATTGGTCTTATGGTTCTGGAAACTGTTGTACATTTGGATGTGTAAAAAACATTATAAATACTCTTCAAGGATGTGGTACTTGTCATGCGTCGCATGGATGTGGAAGCGCTAAACTATATCTTGCTAAATCAGAAAGTGATATACAACCTCAATCTAATGTAAATGTATATTTTTGTGTAACTGATGAAAAGAAAAAACAAGAAGCTCAAGGAATACCTTGGAACTATACATGTGGTTTAGTAGATAGATTTTCATTCTCATTCAGTACTACACAATGTGAAGATGACTATACTAAATCTTACTTAGTTGCAGAAAATATTTCAATATCAGCACTAGGTGATATAACAGGATTTAATGAGAATTAATTTATAGGAAATTAATAATGAACTTACTGGAATTACAACAACGAGCAAATATATTAGTTAATAAAGTTAATCAATATGAAGCTAGTCTAACAGGAACAGAACTTGATGAAAATCAAGTATTAAATCAACACACATACGTTGATATATTTTGTTTAAGACCAGTTCTTAAACTATTGTTTGGAAAAGATGTATCCGATAAATTATCTAGAACTTTAGAAAATGATGTTGAATTACCACTTGTATCATCTACAGCTCCAGCATGGAATACATTCTTTAATTTCTTTAATCAAGAAGTAACATCTAATCAACATGAGTTTATTCAAAACATAGATACATATAACTCAAGCAACATGTTAATGTTAGATACTCAACAATATACTTTAACAGATAGAGATACAGCAATATCATTAGGTATAAGATATTCATATGGAGCTAACATTGGTGATGCATTAGTAACTGAAAGTCAAGTATCTAATTTATTTAATTGGAATACTACAAATGATGCAGTAGTACGTAATAACACTCAAACAACTAATAGACAAGTACCAGGGATAGTACTTTATTATCTTGGTAATGACTATAATGGAGTTTATACTGCAACTATTCCGTATAGTAGAGTTCTATCAAACATCAATACAGTAAATGATAGTAATCCGCCACTTTATGGAGCTTATTATGATAGTTCAGATGTTACTAAAAGTCAAGTAGGGCTTGACATGGGAGCTGAATGTTGTAGAATATTTATACCAGGATGTAATTATCTTGGTGGAAAATTAATATCACCACAACAAATTTGGCAACCAGATAGAAAAGTAGGAGATGATAATATAGGCTATGGGTACAATTGGCAAGGTAAAGCTGTTTATCATGAATTAGTATTTAAAAATAGACGTAGTGGATGTAGTAATAGTGGTGTTGATTTTATACCAGGATTAGATAGTGTACCAGATAGCGATGTTCAAGGACTAGCTACAAGAGTAGTATTAGCACAAATGAAAAACTACTATTACAATAGACCTTGGTTTAAGGAACTAAATAGCTTGTATGCAGTTGATACATCTAAACTCGCTAATAAAATTATTGAAAATTCTTACATAGCTGTTTCTGCTGGATATGCACTTGCTGATTTCCTATCGTTTAACAATAACAGTATAATTGATACTACCACTGGTAACTTTAATTTTCCTGCAAACTCTACAACTGACTACATAGCTTTTAATTCTGTTGAATTATTAAATGGTACTTATGATTTTGTAATATCTTTTAAACTAAGTAATGATGCGTATACATATAGCGAGGTACTGCATACATCTGCATACTACATTGAAGTTTCAAGCAACCAAATTAGAATACGTAATAAAGAAAAACGTATAATTTGTGCAATTCCAGCTAGTCCAAATACAACTTACACATTAAAACTTCATATTGAAAATAACGCAAGTTTAACAATTTATAACTTAGTAGATAGCGAGTTTACTCAAATAGGCACCGAAACAGGTGATATGAGTATAACAAGTGCTACACTAGGATTTAATGGAATGGGTGTTATGTATGGAGATATTCTGGGAGCTTCATCATATATTGAAAGTAATAGTACTAAGTATTATTTAGCTGATGAGCAATTTGAGCAACAAGAAATGAATGATGAAGAATTCTATAATAATTATAAGTTAGATTATAATACTTTTGCTGATGCATTTGGATTTTCTAAATAGGAGTGTATACAAAATATGGAATTTAGTAACGAAACAAGAATTAATCCAGAAGTAGTAGCTAAGAGTATACCAGTTATACACGGACAAGACTACTATATCGATGACCAAGGATATGTATGTACATATACAAGAGAAACAGAACATGTATTTTCCTACGATACTGATAATTTAGAAGTTCAGTCTATTAATCAGATAACAGAATTTATATACACTGTTAATAATCAACTAGCATTTAAAACATCTAACGGAATACTAGTTACAGATTTACAAGCATCAAAACAAAAATATCGAGGTGGATTTCAAGGTATAGTAGGTTTCAATGAAACAGAAACAACCTACGAGTATATCAACAATAATAATCCACCTCAATCAACAGTTACTTTTGCAGGTCGTATAAATAACAATAAACAACTTGAATTATATATTGAATGTTTAGATACTTGGATTATTCCTCTTGGTGAATTTAGATGTTTTATTTCTGGAACATTCTATAACATAAATTATGATACAGTATTACCTAATACATTTGGTGATAATTTTGGTGTTACTCTTGCAGGATGGACTACTGTTAATTTAACAAGTGCAACAAATTACATAAGAGATATTATTGTTTCAGGAAATACATTATATCTTTCTTGTAGATTAAATATAATAGGCAGTGAGCCATATAATTGGTCAAACGTAGATACTAGCAGTAAAGCTGTAGTTTGGTCAGAAGATACCAGATTGAATGGATGTTACTTTGCAGGAAATCCTTCAGCATCATACTTTTTCCTAGTAAACTATAATACATCTAGTATCTATTACGTAGATAGCTTAGATTTATCAATCAAACAAGAATATCAACATAGAACTCCAATTACAGGAGTTGGTATTATAGATAAGTTTATGTTAGCAGTAGTTGATAAAGAAGCATTAACACTTCTACAAGCATATGTATCTTTAAATACTTGGCTTATAAGAAGTAAAGCCTACTTGAAACTTAATCAATTAAGTGCATATGAAGACATGACAAGCAACTACATAAGAGAGAACGTAGTATTTGTACAAGACCTGGACAGTTTAATAGTTGTATCTAATCAACGTGCAAATATGATGTTTTTTATAGTTGGTGATAAGATACTATCAGGATGTCATACTGTACAAGATATTAATCCAGGTTTATTCCAAGCTTATTGGATTAACGATAAAAAACTATATAAGTATCAAAGAGTAGAAGATAATGGAGATTACAATGAGATTAACAAAGAACTAGGTATTGTTGATTATAATAGTTGGATTTATATTGGTTCAGATTTAGAACCAGATGTAGGAGGTTCAACACTACAAGATACAGAAATAGTATTTGAAGGTAAAATAGCTATTGTTGAAGGTGATGATGCTTGTGTTGAAAGTTCAGGAGATGTACCAGTAAGTGAAGATTTACCAGTAAGAACGGACCAGGTTAATCCTAATAATTGGTGGTTTTTATACACTAAAACATTGAGATACCCGGTTAGTTACACAGATTGGTTAAAAATTAGTATGATGCCAACAACTAAAATATTTAACATAAGCTTAGTACAGAAATCTAATGTAAGAGGAGGTGATTAGTAGTGGGATGTCACGGTAAAAAAGGAAAGAAGTAAGCTATGAGTGAACAAATTATAATTGATGGAATTGATGTAAGTAAATGTGCACATTT